>JAEIGA010003897.1_pt1 | contig 23194 bp, 22 predicted proteins | sample 9270691 | NCBI WGS metagenome assembly JAEIGA01 (sample SAMN17057246, study PRJNA624740) | gut metagenome | biome: biome; isolation source: fecal sample | host: Bos grunniens | place: China: Xizang | collected 2019 | reverse complement strand
TGGAATCAATAAAATAGGTTTCTCTATTTTAATTATACGAGTTATAGGATGTAACGCATCTATACCTTTTAGGATTACACGTCCTGCTACAGATAATGGACGATCAAACCATGTATACAAAATGGGACCACCATATACTTCAGTATTTAATTTAACTATTCCCTTTTCACTTTTTATTTCAGCATTTGGTTTGATTCTAAAACAAGGAGAATCACTATGCGCAGCAATTATTTTAAACCCGGTTTCAACCGGTTTGTCTTTTCCTACAGAAAATGCAAAAATTGCAGTATCATTCTTTGTAGCATAATATTTTCCGCATTTTCTCAAATTCCATGCATCAGCCAATTTTATTTCTTCAAATCCTGCATTATCTAGCTCTTTTTTGATAGTTTCAACAGCACAAAAATTGCATACACTACTATCAAGAAATTTCATTAATGAGTTTACGTAAGTTTTCATATTGTTTTAGTATTATTAAGTTAATCAAAATCCGGTTCATTATACGACAAGTTATGTAATGCTCTCATTACATTTACTAATGTCTGTCCCCAATAAAATTTAAAAGAATCTTTTAAAGCATAAATTACATCACCTGCGACCTCTGTCGGTGCATTTTGCAATGTCATTACAAAATTATACAATTCTTGATATATATCAGCAAGATTTTCCGATACAGTTGTTGCGATAGGGGTATCAGAATATTTCATATCCTCCTCAAACACCTCAAGATACACATCATCTTCACCTAACAAGCGATACACATTCTCTCTTGCATTATTATATGCATCCTCATATAAATATGAATCAATAAAGAGCAAATCTTCAGTATTTTCTTTCTCAACTACATCACTTATAACAATGTAAATACGGGGTAATAGCTTTAACATTGTTGTCACAAAATCTTCTCTTTCTTTATCTAAAGCCGCCTCAATTTCTTGACAATATTCATTAGCCATAGCTATGAGCGACAAACTGTTTCTCGATAATATATTTTCATCCATAATTACAAATATAATCTTTTCTCCAAAATATATTTATATACATCTTGCGGTAAATAGAAGTTCATATTTCGATTATCTTTTAATTGCTCTCTAATAAAGGTCGAAGAAACTTCAACTATTGGTGAGTCTAAACTATAAACTTTATCTTTCAAATCATCGGGAATATTTATTTCATACCCTTTTCTTGGATAAACATAAATATCATGATTTTTTAATATTAAATCAGAATCTTTCCACTTATTGAAATATTGCCAATTATCAGCACCTATTATCAAAACAAATTCATGTTGCGGAAATTTCTTTGTAAGGGCTTCTAATGTGCTTATTGTATAAGATGGCTTGGGTAGAGTAAATTCAAATCCCGATGTTATAACATTCTCACATTTTGAAGCTACCAATTCAGCCATAGCTAACCGATGAACATCATAACTATCAGAAATCTCCGATTTTAATGGATTTTGAGGAGATACCATTAACCATAATTGCTCAATATCAGTATATTGAGTTATATAATTAGCCAATATTGCATGACCTATATGTATAGGATTAAAAGAACCTCCTAAAATACCAATTTTCATTACATTTTATAATACAAAGTTCTTAATAGTTTGTTCAGTCTCCTTTATAGCCGTTTCTAAAACATCATTAATAATTTTACAATCAAATTCTGGTGCAAAAGATATTTCATACTCAGCTTTACCAACTCTTTCCTCAATTGCTTCAATTGAATCGGTATCTCGAGATAACAATCTTTGACGTAGAACTTCAACACTCGGCGGCATAATAAAAATAGATAGTGCAGAATCACCATATATTTTTTTGACATTAATGCCTCCCTTTACATCAATATCCAGTATCACATTGCGTCCATCAGAGCAAATACGTTCAACTTCATTCTTCAACGTACCATAAAAACGACCGGGATAAACTTCTTCATATTCAACCAACTCATCATTGGCAATAGCTTGTTTAAAATCCTCCTCACTCAAGAAATAATAATTTACACCATGTACTTCACCTTTACGTGGTTCTCTGGTAGTAGCTGAAATTGAAAATGTCAATTTCAAATCATCATTCTTTATTATTTCATTTATTATTGTTGATTTCCCGCAACCCGATGGTGCAGAAATTATTATTAGTTTACCTTTCTGCATACCAATTACTACATTACGTTGAGTACTTGTTCTTTTATTTGCTCAAGTTCATCTTTCATCTTCACGACAATGCGTTGCATCTCAGCGTGATTAGACTTAGATCCTAAAGTGTTTATTTCACGTCCCATCTCTTGGCTAATAAAGCCTAATTTCTTACCTTGACCATGACCGTTTTCTAATGTTTCCAAGAAATAATCTAAATGATTGGTCAAGCGCAATTTTTCTTCATTTATATCAAGTTTCTCTATATAATAAATCATTTCTTGTTCGAAACGATTTCTGTCATAATCTACTTGTTCCAATCTAGAAATAGATTCTTGAATACGTGATTTAATTTTTTCCACACGTTCTTTTTCATAAGGTTCTACATCAGCTAACAACTGTCTGATATTGGATATTTTCTCTCTGAAAAACAAATCCAAACGTTCACCTTCTTGCTTTCTAAAATCCATTAATGCTTTTATCGCATTCTCAACACAAGTTATTAGTGCATTCAACTCTTCTTCAGAAACTTCATTTGAGTTGTCCGATTTTAAAACGTCGGGCAACCTCAATAAAGTTGCGTACCAATCCGTTGGCAACGGTATATTTAGTTCGGTTGACATTTTTTCAATTTGAGTTTTATAAGATGTCAAAACCGGGATGTTTATATTTACTGTCGAAGAGTCGTCAGTTAATTCTGTGGTTATAAATAATTCTACTTTTCCACGTTCTAAGACACGAGCTACCTCATTTCTTAGTTCAAGTTCCTTCTCCCTGTAGATTTGTGGCATTTTTACCAACAAATCCAATTGTTTGCTATTTAATGATTTGATTTCAGCAGTTATTTTTTTGCTATCAAAAGCAATTACTGCTTTACCAAATCCTGTCATTGATAAAATCATTGTTATAATTATTTATTTTTTGCAAAAATAACTCCTTATTTTCAAGAAACCTCAATAAACAGCAAAAAACTTTATTCTATTAAGAAAAAATTAAAGTAAAATGGTTATAATTTTATTTCAGTAACAGATAAGATGTGTTTCACACAAAGAACAGACATAATGTTTTCATTTTTGATGATAAATTCAAATAAATCATACCCGTTTCTACAAGTTATTGAAAATAATCTTGTATTTTTGCAAAGTTTTCAAAGTTTATTAGAAAAGTAAATGGCTAATATATTAAATATTGACACTTCTACTGATGTATGTTCAGTTGCATTAACCAGCGAAGGTACTGTTTTGGAACATAGAGAAGATTACGAAGGACAGAATCATGCGAAGGTTTTAAGTACTTTCATCAATGATATGCTAGACTATGCAACACCAAGAGGCATAAAGCTTGATGCAGTTGCAGTAAGTATGGGTCCTGGCTCATATACAGGTCTTAGAATTGGATTATCCGAAGCAAAAGGCTTATGTTTTGGATCAGATATCCCTCTTATTGGAATTAGCACACTCGAGCTACTTACTGTAACAGTTATGTTTCGTGAATTTTGGGATGATGACATCCTTTTTGTTCCAATGATTGATGCGAGAAGAAAAGAAGTCTATACCGGTGTCTATGACCTTGCACTAAATAAAATAATGCAACCACAGCCACTCATTCTAGATGAAAATTCGTTTCAAGAATATAAAGATAAACAAATCGTATTCTTCGGTAATGGTTCAGACAAAGCAAAGGATATTATTCAATTGCCTAATGCAAGGTTTATAAAAAACATCAGACCTGAAGCAGTAAATATGATGGCATTATCAGAAAGATCATTCAGAAACAATAATTTCATTGATATAGCATATTCAACGCCTGAATATTTAAAAGATTTCCAAAGTACAACCCCAAAGAAAAAGATATAGACAATTAAACAAAAAAAAATCACAAAATGGTAATATAATTAACTGTTTATTTGTCAATTATAATTTATCCAATTATTTTTGCGATAAGATTACAAAAATTATATGCTAGAGTATAACAACCAAAAGAAAAATCTTATTCTTCCCGAATATGGAAGAAATATACAACAAATGGTAGAATATTGCACAACAATTGAAGATCGAAATGAAAGAAATCGTTGTGCTAATACAATCATACAAACTATGGGGAATTTATTACCTCAACTAAGAGATGCTCCCGAATTTAAACATAAATTATGGGATCATTTGGCTATTATGTCAAATTTTTCTCTTGATATTGATTATCCCTATGAAGTAATAAAGCAAGAAAATTTACAAACTATTCCTCAAGCTGTCTCATATCAACTTGAACCTATCAAATATCGTCATTATGGTAAGATTATAGAGCAAATGATAGGGCGTGCATGCGAATATCCCGAAGGTGAAGAAAGAGATTGCTTGATTATGCTCATTGCCAATCACATGAAAAAGCTAATTTATGGCATAAACAAGGAAGATGTTGAAGATGAAAAAATTTTCAATGATTTATATCAATATTCTAGAGGGAAAATTAAATTAGATACAGAAACCCATAAGCTACATGTTTTCAAAGAAGTCCCTGTAGCACAAAATAACTCTAAAAAAAATTCTAAAAAGAAAAAATGATTCTTAGGGAAGACATTATTGAGATTGGTGTTTATAATAAACCTCATGGGATAAATGGAGAAATTTCAGCTTCATTTGATTACAATATTGACATTATCAAAGATATAGAGTGCTTTATAAGTAATATCAATGGTATATTTGTCCCATTTTTCGCAGAAAGCATTAGGGCTAAAAGCAAAGATTCTGTACTCTTAAAAATAGAAGGATTAGACAATGAGAATAGTGTAAAATTACTTGTAAACAATACTATATACACTCTTAAATCTACATTTAATCCCACTCAAGACATAGATGAAGATACAGATGAACTCCCTCTTGACTATTTTATAGGTTTTACAATTACCGAAGAGAATGATGGAGTTATAGGAGAGATTATAGATGTAGATTATTCTACCGAAAACTTACTTTTTATTGTAAGCCACAATAATGAACAAGTTTTTATTCCTGCAACAGACGATTTCATTATTGATATTGATTTAGAAAAAAAATCACTAACTATGAATTTACCACTAGGTATACTCGATATATAACTAATTAATTTTTAAAAATTATGAATAACGACAAAACTTTTGATGAAAATGATGCAATAGAATTTATTCGCAACTATGTTCCTACTAACATAAAAGACAAGTATAGCGATAATGATATAATTCTACTAATTGACACAATGTTTGATTATTATGATGAAAACGAAGATGATGATGAACTTTACAATGAGGACATTGTAAATGATGAAGTCTATATAAATCGCATTGTAAACTACGTTAAAAAAGCTATTCGTAAAGATCCTGACAACGCAATTGAAATGGATGACGTTAAGCATTTGGTTCTTGGTGAAATTGAATATGAAAGTACATTGGACATTATTTAATAAGAATATATGATTACTAGAAGTCCTTTAAAACATATATTTTTATCGTTTTTTCTATTCGCTTTATTTTATCCCATACATAGTGAAGCTAAATTCTTAAACAAAAAAGAACAGAAAGAGGAAATTGATATTTACGAGTTATCTATTGATGAAAATATTTCAACCCCTGAATTAGGGAAACACAACAATCGGATTATTGAATTTCAAAAATCACAATTCAATGAACTCAACAAACTTGACAAAACTAAGTTTCCTTATGAAACTAAGTTAATAAGAAATGGGGAAGTGATTATGATAACAATACCAGCAAGGAGTTTGTTTAATCAAAATGAAACAAATCTATCAGAAAAAGGGAAAGATGTCCTTAGTCCAATATTAAAATTCCTTGCAACCAAACAACTGTATAAGATTGTATTAGCTATGCACTCCGACAATACAGGGAATGAAATTTATACTATGGATTTAACAACTAAACGTGTAAATTCCATCTTTGATTGGATAGGTGAAAAAGATAAAAGGAAAACCGACTATGTTGTACCCTATGCACTAGGAAATAATGACCCTATAGTCGACAATAATTCAATCATCAACAGAGATCGAAACAGACGTTTGGTAATATATCTTATCCCTGAAAAAATAATGATAAATCAAGCTAAACGCGGTAAAATATCCTTGTAATTGTACTATTTCAAAAATTAAACGTAACTTTGCAAAAAATCACAAAAATAATGGCAAAAGAACTTAAAGACTTAACAAAACGCGCCGACAACTACTCACAATGGTATAACGATTTAGTAGTTAAAGCCGATTTAGCAGAACAATCTGCAGTAAGAGGTTGCATGGTCATCAAACCTTACGGATATGCAATATGGGAGAAAATGCAACGCGAGTTAGACAACAGATTTAAAGAAACAGGACACGTAAACGCATATTTTCCTCTATTAATACCTAAATCTTTCCTTAGTCGCGAAGCCGATCACGTAGAGGGCTTTGCAAAGGAATGCGCTGTAGTTACTCATCACCGTTTGAAGAACTCACCTGACGGTAAAGGTGTGATTGTTGATCCAGAAGCTAGACTTGAAGAAGAATTAATTATTCGTCCAACATCGGAAACTATAATTTGGAACACTTATAAAAACTGGATTAATTCATATAGAGATCTTCCTATACTTTGTAATCAATGGGCTAACGTGATGCGTTGGGAAATGCGTACTCGTATGTTCTTACGCACAGCAGAGTTTTTGTGGCAAGAAGGTCACACAGCACATGCTACTAGAGAAGAGGCTGTAGCTGAAGCAGAAAAAATGCTTCACGTATATGCCGATTTTGCTGAAAAATGTATGGCAGTACCAGTTGTTAAAGGTGTTAAAACAGCTAATGAACGATTTGCCGGCGCAATCGATACATACACAATAGAAGCTATGATGCAAGATGGAAAAGCACTTCAATCAGGCACATCTCACTTCTTAGGGCAAAACTTTGCAAAGGCATTTGATGTTAAGTTCATCAACAAGAATAATGAATTAGAGTATGTTTGGGCTACATCTTGGGGTGTATCAACTCGTTTGATGGGTGCATTAATAATGACTCACTCCGATGACAATGGACTTGTACTTCCACCAAAATTAGCTCCAATACAAGTTGTTATCATTCCTATTTATAAGAGTGAAGAACAACTAAACTCAATTAATGAAAAGGTTGAGCCTATTCTTAACAAACTTAAAGCAATGGGGATCAGTGTTAAATATGATAACGCAGACAATAAACGCCCAGGATTTAAGTTTGCTGATTATGAATTAAAGGGTGTCCCAGTACGTTTAGTATTAGGCGCAAGAGATATTGAAAACAACACAATAGAGGTAATGCGTCGTGATACGCTCGAGAAACATTCAGCATCACTTGATAATATTGAAGAATATGTTGCAAACCTTCTTGAAGAAATTCAACAAAACATCTACAATAAAGCATTAAAGCATCGAGAAGAAATGACTTATACAGTAGATTCTTGGGATGAATTCAAAGAACGTATTGAAGAGGGTGGTTTTATTTTAGCTCACTGGGATGGTACAACCGAAACCGAATTGAAAATTAAAGAAGAAACAAAAGCAACTATTCGTTGTATTCCTCTTGATGGAGATAAGACTCCTGGTAAATGTATTTATACAGGAAACCCATCAACACAAAGAGTTATTTTTGCAAAGAACTATTAATCAGCATATAAACATAAAACGAGTTCATATGAACTCGTTTTATGTTTATTCATGTTTTACAAATCTAATTTGTCCTTTCTCTCGTGGGAAAAATAATGTTAATACACTATTATCATCTATTATAGCATAAGTATCATCATTTATTTCTTCAAAAGATGAATCATACCATAACAAATCATAATTATTTTTAAAACGGGTAGGGTATAATCGACCTTTTAACATGCCACAGCTCCACTCATCACGATTTACAACAGCACCATCATAATATAAAATATTATAACTTCCACTCTTATCTTTAATGATAGCCAAATTATATTTACCGCCTAATTTTAAGTTAGTCTCATTAATATTTCTATCTAAATAGGTCCATATCCCCTCAATATTCTCAATGGAATCACTATTCAAATAATTATTTATCTCTAAATTTCGCCAACCACTAACTAGTTTGCTCTGCTTATTCTCAATTCTTTTTATTATAATTTTCTCCAACTCCACATTACTTCCAGGACCTATATAATATCCTATTTTCATTTGTTCACCATAACGTTCCTTTATTTTATCTATCAAAATTGGATGTTTATTTCCAATATATAAATATGCGTAGCCTTTATTCGATTTTACAACAATATTATTATAACCATCATATAAATCAACTCCTTTTTTAAAATATTGTGTCTTTAATATTTCGAAATTTCCATCATAAACATTCACAATTTCAACTAATAAACTTCGTTCATCCAATAAATCATGTAACATTGAATTATGACCGCTCAATTTTATCATTTTATAATTCAAACTATCAATATAATTCCAAACTAGACCCCAATTGGGGTTATTTACCTTATGTTTTGTATTATTCTTATCATAAATTTTATACGTTTTTCCTGGAATATTGTTTTTATTTGCAATTCGCATTGCAATTGAAATCTCAGCATTATCACAATTATAATTTATTAAATTAAATTGCGCCTCGTTAAAATTATTTGTTTCTACAAGAACATTATTTACAATTTTATTACTATTATTCCTAAAATCACTAAAATCATTTAAATATGTATAGTATTTTGATTGAGAAGTCATTAATAATTGTGTAATTAATATTAACCCAAAACTCAAAAAGACTCGTTTTTTTACTATCATAACGTAATAATTATATTAAAGATTGGTTTTAATCATTCTATAACGCAAAGATATTACAATATTTTTATTACCTTTGTTAATTGAATAGAGATTTTGACAAAAAATGGAGTTAATCCTATTAATGATAATACGAGGACTTGCCATTGGCTTATTGGTTTCAGCACCGATGGGTCCAATTGGTGTGTTATGTATCCAACGTACACTAAATAAAGGGCGTTGGTCCGGTTTCTTTACCGGACTAGGTGCTGCATTATCCGACATAATTTACTGTCTGTTAACAGGTTTGGGAATGTCTTTTGTAATTGATTTTATAGAAACAAATCAAAGCATTTTACAAATAGTAGGTAGTGTTGCATTACTACTATATGGTTTCTATCTTTTAAGAAAAAATCCGGCAGGAAGTCTTAAAGCACCTAAACAGAAAAAAGCATCTTATCCACAAGATTTTATCACTGGATTCTTGTTCACTTTATCAAATCCATTGATACTATTTTTGATAATAAGTTTTTACGCAAGATTTAACTTCTTATCACCAGACTATCATTACTACCATTATTTAATTGGCTTCTTCTTTATATTTGTAGGGGCTCTATTATGGTGGTTTATAATAACATTCTTTGTAAATAAAATACGTTCTAAGTTCAATGTAAGAAGTATGTGGCTCGTTAATAGTATTATCGGGGTGATAATTTTACTAATGGCAGCATTTGGACTAATTAGCGGAATCAAAGACTATATTACAATTATATAAATATGAGTAGCAAAAAGAGGTTCTTGACAATACCATATCATCCACAATTGGATAATATGAATATGGAAGATGTGAGCAATTTTCTAGAACAAATAGAAGAAAAACATCACATAAAATGCCGTAATTGGATTGAAAAATTTCATTTCCATCCACTTACCGCTTTTACATTAGCATACTCAGATAAATATATCTATGTAGATTATTATGTTAGAGGTAATTATTTAAGAGCAGTAAATTACACAAATAATTCACCTGTAGCAGAAGACAGCTGTGTGGAATTTTTCCTAAAAGTTCCAGGAAGCAGTGAGTATTGGAACTTTGAATTCAATTGTATTGGAACAGTCAATGCATCACATAGAGAAAAACGAGAAAACCCAATACGTTTAAATGATGATGAAATAAATCAAATTAAACGATATGCATCATGCGGTACTCGACCATTTGAAGAAATGGAAGGCATTTTCTCATGGAATTTAATTATCGCAATACCATTCTCTCTTATAGGGCTAGAATCGAGCAATTTACCCGATAAGATAACTGGTAATTTCTACAAATGTGGTTCAAAAACAAGTGCACCACATCTATTAAGTTGGTCACCTATTGATTACCCAAAACCGGACTTTCACAGACCAGAGTTTTTTGGAGAATTGATTTTTGGCAAAAAAGACAAATAAACATATACTAATTTAATTAATCAATAATGCAACCATTTGTACACCTTCACGTCCATTCACAATTTTCGATACTTGACGGCCAAGCATCGATAAAAGCTATTGTAAATAAAGCTAAGGAAAATGGCATGAAAGGGATTGCTTTAACCGATCATGGAAATATGTTTGGCATAAAAGAATTCCATGATTATTGTAATAAAGTAAATGGTGACATTAATTCAACGATTAAGCAGCTCAGTAAGCAATTAAAAGAATTAGAGAAATCAGAAGTTCTTGATTTTGATAAAATTAACAATCTCAAAAACGAAATTGAGGAAAAGAAAGCTCAACGATTTAAACCAATTTTCGGTTGCGAAATGTATGTTGCTGAAAAAACGATGCAAGAACATACATCTAAAAGCGATACCGGGCGTCACTTAGTCGTTTTAGCAAAAAATGAAAAAGGATATCATAATCTCATTAAATTAGTATCAAAAGCATGGACTGATGGTTTCTATTCTCATCCTCGAACAGATAAAGCTAGCCTTAAAGAAAAGAAAGAAGGACTTATCGTCTGTTCGGCATGCCTTGGAGGTGAAATCCCCAAATTAATTCTTCAAGATCGAATTGAAGAGGCTAAAGAGTCCGCCAAATGGTTTAAAGAAGTTTTTGGTGACGATTTTTATCTCGAACTTCAAAGACATAAAGCTACAGTACCAGTAGCTAATCATGAGACATTTCCTCTTCAAGAAAGAGTAAATGACATTTTAAAGGAATTTTCTCGTGAACTAGGCATCAAACTGATTTGTTCAAATGACGTTCACTTTGTGAATGAGCAAGATGCTGATGCACATGACCGATTAATTTGTTTATCGACTGGAAAATTTCTAAATGACGAGAAACGCATGCTATACAGCAAGCAAGAATGGTTGAAAACTCAAGAAGAAATGAATGAAATCTTCGCTGATATTCCTGAAGCTCTTGCTAATACTCAAGAAATTTTGGATAAAGTAGAGTTTTATTCAATTGATCACGACGCTATTCTTCCTGATTTTCCTTTACCTAAGGGATTTACCGATGAAGATGATTATCTACGTTATTTAGTATATGAAGGTGCAAAAAAAAGATGGGATGTACTTGATGAGGAAAAGACAGAACGCCTTGATTTCGAATTAAATACAATCAAAAACATGGGATTCCCCGGTTATTTCTTGATTGTTCAAGATTTCATTCAAGCAGCAAGAGATTTAGGGGTTTCCGTCGGTCCTGGTCGTGGTTCGGCTGCTGGTTCGGCTGTAGCTTATTGCTTAGGAATAACACAAATAGATCCCATTAAATATGACCTTCTTTTTGAACGTTTTCTAAATCCGGATCGTATCTCATTACCCGATATCGACATCGATTTTGATGATGACGGTCGAGCTAGTGTACTTAAATATGTTACACAGAAATACGGAGAAGAAAAAGTTGCGCATATCATTACATATGGCACAATGGCTGCAAAAATGGCTATTAAAGATGTCGCAAGAGTCCATCAATTGCCCATTCCTGAAAGTGAGCGACTTGCAAAAATGATACCAAGCAAGCCTAATGATATGCCTAGCCAGGATAATGGAAAGAAATACGCAATTACAATATCAAATTGCATTAAATGTTTTCCTGAATTTGCAGCAGAAAAAAACAGCACAGATTCTAATATAGCTTCTACAATACAGTATGCAGAAGCCCTTGAAGGTAATGTTAGAAGTACTGGTGTTCATGCTTGTGGTGTAATTATAGGTAGAGATGATATAACCGATTGGGTTCCAGTAAGTACCGCCCCAGATAAGGATGGTAATAAAATGCTTGTTACACAGTACGAAGGTAGTGTAATTGAGTCTACCGGTCTTATCAAAATGGACTTCTTAGGATTAAAAACCTTATCCATTATTAAAGAAGCATTAGTTAATATCAAAAATACACAAAATATTGATATTGACATTGATAACATACCGATTGATGATAAAAAAACATACCAATTATATTGCGAAGGTAAAACAATTGGAACATTTCAATTTGAGTCACCAGGCATGCAGAAATATCTAATTGAGCTTCAACCATCTACATTTGAAGACTTGATTGCGATGAATGCGCTATATCGTCCGGGTCCAATGGATTATATACCTGATTTTATTAATCGTAAATTAGGTAAGAAACCTATTGAATATGATATACCGATAATGGAAAAGTATCTAAAAGATACATACGGTATTACTGTATATCAAGAGCAAGTCATGCTTTTATCTCGTCTTTTAGGAAACTTTACGCGCGGTGAAAGTGACGCTTTACGTAAAGCTATGGGTAAAAAATTGCGTGACAAGCTAGATCAAATGAAACCTAAATTCATTGATGGAGGTAAAAGCAACGGACATGACCCTAATATATTAGAAAAAATATGGCAAGACTGGGAAAAATTTGCGTCTTATGCATTTAACAAATCTCATGCAACATGTTATTCATGGGTTGCCTACCAAACTGCATATTTAAAGGCTAATTATCCGGCAGAATATATGGCTGCAGTCCTAAGTCGAAATCTAAATGATATTGAAAAATTAACTAAATTCATGGATGAATGTAAATCCATGAAAATCCCTGTGAAAGGACCTGATATTAATGAAAGTTATAAAAATTTCAGTGCCAATAAAGCCGGAGAAATACGTTTTGGACTTGGTGGAATAAAAACTGTTGGTGTAAATGCTGTTGAAGCCATAATTAGTGAAAGAAAAGAAAACGGACCATATAAATCAATATATGATTTTGTTGAACGTGTAAATTTATCTTCTTGTAATCGTAGAACAATGGAAGCTCTAGCTCTAGCTGGATGTTTTGATAGTTTTACCGAAATTGATAGAGAAGACTTCTTTGAACGTAACACTAAGGATGAAACATTCCTTGAAGTATTGACAAAATATGGTTCTCGATTCCAAGAAGACAAAAATAATCAAGCTACATCGTTATTTGGCTGTATGGAAGAAAATGTGGTTTTCACGACAAAACCACCTATCCCCAAATCGGAGAAATGGGCAAATATCATCAAACTCGATAAAGAAAAAGAATATGTGGGTATGTATCTTTCAGCGCATCCATTAGATCCATTCTTTATGGAATTAGAGTATGGATGTAATGTTAAGTTAAAAGATATTAAAGACATGTCAAATGAAATTGATAAAGAATTTACATTTGGCGGACTTGTTGTGGACTTTTCTGAACGACCAACTAAAACAGGAAGTATGTTTGGTATTATGAAAATTGAAGATTTTTCCGGAAGTTATGAGATTAGATTATTCAAAGACAAGCTCATAACATATCGTAAATATGGAGTTGTTGGTACACCTATCATTGCAAAAGGAATGTATCAAAAACGTAGTAAATATAATGATACAATCGATTTTAATCTTACTGATATTGATTTATTGGAAAATGTAAAAGGTACTCTTATTCACAGTATTACAATAAATGTTCCATCAAGTATACTTACTGAGGCAGAAGTGCATCCTATTAAATCATATATAACATCATCAACTCAAAACAGGGGTGACTTATTTTTTAATATACTTGATGAATCAAGTAATAAAAATCTTCTTCTACACTCTAAGAATAAGATACCTATTACACGTGAGCTTCTTGATTATTTAAAAGACCAAGAACTCAAATTTGATATAAATAAAAATTAAACAATCATAAACAATTAAATAATAAATAATAATATGGCTTATACATTCACCGACGAAAATGCAAAAGTAGAAATCGAATCAGGAAAACTTGTAGTTATCGATTTTTGGGCAGAATGGTGTGGACCGTGTAAACGAATTGCACCAATTATTGATGAACTGGCAACAGAATATGAAGGTAAAGTTGTTATTGGGAAATACAATGTCGATGATTATTCAGATTTAAGCACCGACTTTAGCATCAGGAATATCCCAACAATTCTTTTTTTCAAGGATGGCGAACTAAAAGAACGTAGTGTAGGTTCTATAAAAAAAGACGAACTAGAAGCTAAAATTAAAGCACTTCTTTAATTAAATCATGCAATAAAGTGGTGATTTAGAGTATATTCACCACTTTTATTTCCTTTTTACAATATAAAGAATTCTTTTTGTAAAGAAATATATAATAAATATAATGACAATAGACCTAGTAAAATATGATTCATCAAAAGGTACTATAACAGTATATAAACTAACCAATAAAAATGGAGCTATTGTTGAATTATCTAGTATTGGAGCTGGTATTATATCAATATATGTTCCAGATAACAATGGTACCTTAAATGACATAGTGTTGGGGTATAACAATATAACAGATTATATATATGATGGTCCTTGTGCCGGTAAAACTGCCGGAAGATATGCCAATCGAATTGCAGATGGTCACCTTATAATAAATGAAACACTATATCAACTAAATCTAAACTGTGGTCCAAACTCATTACACGGAGGCAAGGAAGGGTTTCAAAATCAAAATTGGGATTCGGAAGTAATTGACAATAAAATTATTTTTTCCTATTTAAGTAAAGATGGTGAAGAGAACTTCCCTGGAAACATAAATGCTAAAGTAATTTATGAGTGGACTGATGATAATACTTTAATTATAAATTATAGCGCTACTACAGATAAGGTAACAGTCCTTAACCTAACCAACCACACATATTTTAATTTAAAAGGTTATGGGAAAGGCAACATCTTTGATCACATTCTACAACTCAATTGCTCAAATTATCTCCCCACAGATGAGTCACTAGTTCCAACCGGTGAATTTACTAATGTTAAAGGGACACCAATGGATTTCACTGAGGGAAAACCTCTAGGACAAGATATAAATAATAATTTCTCTGCTTTAAAAATAGGGAAAGGATATGACCATTGCTGGGTAGTAGATGATTATGAAAATAAAAAGCTAAAAAAGATCGCAGTCTTAAGCGAACCGACAACGGGTAGAGAGTTACATATATCTAGTACTCAAGTTGGTGTTCAAATTTACACTGGGAATTGGCTCAATGATAGTCCATTAGGTAAAAAAAACGAAAAGCATTATGATTATTGCGCTGTTGCAATCGAATGTCAAGGCCTACCAGACTCTCCTAACAAACCTAATTTCCCATCTCAAATATTAAGACCGGGAGAAATATATCAACAAACAATTGAATATTCATTTAATACAAAATAGTAATATGAAACCAACATTATTATTATTAGCTGCCGGTATGGGCAGTCGCTATGGAGGATTAAAACAACTTGATGGTGTAGGTCCTAATGGAGAAACTATTATGGATTATTCAATATATGATGCCATACAAGCCGGATTTGGGAAAGCAGTATTTGTTATTAGAAAAGATTTCGAAGAGGAATTTCGTACTAAAATACTTTCTAAATATAAAAACAAAATTGAAGCAGAACTTGTATTCCAATCATTAGATGCTCTTCCAGAGGAATTTGAATGTCCTGCTGAAAGAGTAAAGCCATGGGGTACAAATCATGCAATAATGATGGGGGCTTCAGTTATTAATGAACCTTTCTGCGTGATAAACTGTGATGATTTCTATAATCGCGATGCTTTTATGGTAATAGGCAAATATTTATCACATTTAAACGAATCATCAACAGGAAAATATGCTATGGTTGGTTTTCGTGTTTGCAACACACTTTCCGAGAATGGGACTGTATCTCGTGGCGTGTGTGGCAAAGATGAAAATAATTATTTATCAACAATTGTAGAACGTACTAATATTAAACGATATAACGATAAAGTATGTTATGATGAAGGTGACAACAATTGGGTAGAATTAGACGAAAATTGTCCCGTATCAATGAATATGTGGGGATTTACTCCTGATTATTTCGTTCATAGTAAAGATTATTTTATTGATTTTTTAAGCAACCCACAAAATATTAATAATCTTAAAAGCGAATTTTATATTCCTACAATGGTTGATCATCTTATCAAAACTAACCAGGCTACAGTAGAGGTACTTGACACTAACGCAAAATGGTTTGGTGTAACCTATGCAGAGGATCGCCCGGATGTAGTGAACAGAATAAAAAAACTTATTGAGGCAGGAGTGTACCCGGAAAAATTATTTTAACTAATTTACAATAAATTTTGAAGAGGCTGTGTTTGCACAGCCTCTTTTCTTTGCTATTTTATATATTAACCATTATTAATAAACTCTTAAATATATAATTATGACAAAGAAAAAATTTAAAGAAATTGCTTTTGAATGGAAAACAATGAAAAAAGAGTATGTAAAAAAATCTACACACTCAGCGTATTCATTAATCATCGAAAATCACTTACTTCCTACATTCGCAAATAGTATAACAATTACAGAAGGAGAAGTGCAAGATTTTGTTCTCTTAAAATTAAATTCCGGTTTAAGTTCTAAAAGTGTCAAAGATATACTTGTCGTTTTAAAAATGATACTGAAATTTGGGTCTAAACAGGGATTTTGTAATAATTATACTTGGGATATCGTACTGCCAACATGTAGAAAACATGACGATGTGGCTATTTTCCCAATTGAAACACAAAAGAAAATAATGAATCATCTTATGAAAAATTTCACATTTAGAAATTTTGGTATATACCTTTGCTTATCAACTGGATTAAGAATAGGAGAGGTGTGTGCCTTACAATGGAAAGACCTTGATATAAATACAGGACTTATATCTGTTAACAAAACGTTAAATAGGATTTACATCATTGATGATAATTTTGATAAACATACTGAATTAATAATAGATACACCTAAAACTCAAAATTCAATTAGAGAAATACCGATGTCAAATGAAATAATTAAGATACTGAGAAATATCAAAAAAATCGTCAATAACGATTATTATATTTTAACAAACGAACAAGCTCCTATCGAACCACGAACTTACCGCACGTATTACAAAAAACTTTTACATGAATTAAAAATACCTAATTTAAAATTTCATGGACTAAGACACAGTTTCGCGACAAGATGTATCGAAAGTAATTGTGATTATAAAACAGTAAGTGTATTACTTGGTCATTCTAATATAAGTACAACATTAAATCTTTACGTACATCCCAATATTGAACAAAAGAAAAAATGTATAAACAAAATGTTTAAATCACTCAATAAATAGATTTCATTCAAAATCTTTCTAAACAATTTAAAAATAACATGCTAAAATTTGAGGAATCAATACAAATAAACTATCTTTGTATTGTCTCAAATATTTATATATATGATTGAAGATAAAGCAAAAATAACGGCGCGCAATAAGTTTACTCTATACTTACAGAGTAAGCACTTACGTAAAACACCCGAACGATTTGCTATACTTAATAAAATTTTTTCATTAAATGAACATTTTGACGTTGAATCTCTATATTGCATGCTTGAAAATGATTCATATCATGTAAGTAGAGCTACAATATATAATACCATTGACTTATTGATGGATTGTGAATTGGTTAGACGACATAGTTTTGACAATCAACAATCAAAATATGAAAAAAACATTATGACGTCAGTCAATCACCAACATTTAATATGTTCAGAATGTGGAAAAATTAAAGAAGTAAAAGATAATGAATTTTCAGCTTTTATGAATGCAAGAAAATATACAGCTTTTACTACTAATTATTTTCAATTATATGTGTACGGAATTTGTAATAATTGTGCAAGAAAGAAAAAGAAATTAGCAAAAGAAAAAAATAATAAAACCACAAAATAAAATACTATTTCATTATGAAAGTAGATGTTCTTTTAGGATTACAATGGGGTGACGAAGGCAAGGGCAAAATTGTAGATGTTCTAACTCCTCAATATGATATCATAGCAAGATTCCAAGGTGGACCAAATGCTGGACACACATTGGAATTTGAAGGTAAGAAATATGTACTACGTTCTATTCCTTCCGGTATCTTTCAACATGGACAATTAAATATAATTGGAAATGGGGTAGTTCTTGACCCGATTTTATTTATGGGAGAAGCTCAAGATCTAGAAAAAAGTGGAATTGACATAAAAAAAGTACTTAAAATATCAAAAAAAGCTCACTTAATCTTACCGACACATAGATTATTAGATGCTGCATACGAAACCCTTAAAGGTGCCGCAAAAATTGGTACTACAGGAAAGGGTATAGGTCCCACATATACAGACAAAGTAAGTCGTGATGGTTTAAGATTAGGAGAAAGTTTATCTAAAAGTTTCAACGAGAAGTATCAAGCTGCAAAAAGTCGACACATGCGTTTATTAAAGGCAGTTACTGGCAATGAACCTAATGTTGACGATCTTGAAAAACAATGGTTTGAGGCTATCGATTATATCAAACAATTTGAACTTATTGATAGTGAGTTTGTAATCAACAAAAATCTCTCAGAAGGAAAATCGGTACTATGTGAAGGGGCGCAAGGAAGTCTTCTAGACGTCGATTTCGGCTCTTATCCTTTTGTAACATCATCTAACACAGTATGTGCTGGTGCTTGTGCCGGCTTAGGTGTTGCTCCCAACAAAATAGGTGAAGTATACGGCATTTTTAAAGCATATTGCACGCGAGTAGGAAGTGGACCATTCCCTACCGAATTATTTGATGAAACAGGAGCAACTATCAGAGCCATTGGACATGAATATGGCGCTGTAACTGGTCGTGAACGTCGATGTGGATGGATTGACCTTGTTGCACTACGTTACACTATTATGCTAAATGGGGTAACACAATTAATCATGATGAAGAGTGATGTTCTAGATGGCTTTGAAGAAATTCGTGTATGTAATTCTTATAGTATTAATGGTGTAGAAACAAAAGATTTCCCATATTCAATTGAGGAAGACATAGAACCAATATACACAACATTACCTGGATGGAAAACTGATATGACTAAATTTAAATCGGAAGAAGAATTTCCACAAGAATTTAAAGATTATATCAAGTATCTTGAAAATGAATTAAATGTTCCTATCAGCATAGTATCAGTGGGACCAGACAGAGAACAAACAATTATTCGTAAGAAATAAATATGGCACGAATCAAACCATTTAAAGGAGTTCGACCTCCCAAAGAAATTGTAACACAAGTAGCTTCACGTCCTTATGATGTACTTAGTTCAGAGGAAGCACGTGCAGAAGCTCTTGGCAATGAAAAATCGCTTTATCACATCATAAAACCCGAAATAGATTTTGAGCCTGACACAGATGAACATGCTCCATATGTATATGATAAGGCAGTTGAAAATTTTCACATGTTTCAAGAAAAAGGTTGGTTAGTGCAAGACACTAAAGAACAATACTACATTTATGCACAGACCATGAATGGACGTACTCAATATGGATTTGTCGTTGCAGCTAATGTTGATGATTACATGGAAGGTCGCATAAAAAAGCATGAGCTTACACGTCGTGACAAAGAGGAAGATCGAATGAAACACGTGAGAATAAACAACGCAAATATCGAGCCTGTGTTTTTTGCATTCCCTGACAATGTTGAATTGGAAGCTATAATTCAAAAGATTACTAAAGAGAAGCCAGAATATGATTTCATTTCTGAAGACGGATTTGGGCACCATTTTTGGATTATAGATGATGAGACAACAATTAAACAAATAACACAATTATTTGCAGAAATACCATCATTATATATAGCAGACGGGCATCATCGTAGTGCAGCTGCGGCATTAGTTGGACACGAAAAAGCACTAGCTAACCCAAATCACACTGGAGACGAAGAATATAACTTCTTTTTAGCAGTAGCTTTTCCTGCCTCACATTTAAATATTATTGACTATAATCGAGTTGTTAAAGATTTAAATGGTTTAAGTAGAGATGAGTTCCTAGCTTCACTAAATAAGAATTTTTATGTGGAGAAAAAAGGTGAAGAGATTTACAAACCTACAAAACTGCATAATTTTTCATTATATTTAGCTGGTAATTGGTATTCATTAACGGCAAAAGAAGGCACATATAACGACAATGACCCGATTGATGTTCTTGATGTTACTATTTCATCTAATTTAATCCTTCGTGACATCCTTAACATTCAAGACCTCAGAAGTGACAAACGAATTGATTTTGTAGGTGGAATCAGAGGGCTAGGGGAGCTTAAAAAACGTGTTGATAGTGGTGAAATGGCAATGGCTCTTGCTCTGTACCCAGTAAGCATGAAGCAAATTATAGATATTGCCGATACTGGAAACATTATGCCACCTAAAACCACTTGGTTTGAGCCTAAATTACGATCCGGCTTGGTAATTCATAAATTAGAAAATTGATTTAAAAGGAACTGTGTTAGCACAGTTCCTTTTTTTCACCTTATTCTCCTATATCTACCACACCTAACTCTTGGCCTTACTGCATCTTGCATATGTTCAATTATAAAATTACATGAATCATTTCCATACACACATATAACATCTATCTGTACATCATGAGATAATTTATAAAATTTAATATACGCATTAGCTGCATGCAATAAATGTAATTGCTTATTCCTATCAACAGCTATAGCAGCATTGAGCATACTCCTTGTACTAGTTTTAACTTCTACAATAAAAATAGTATTCCCTTTTTCTGCAATTATATCAATTTCAAGATGCTCAAGCCTCCAATTCCGTTCACGAATTATATACCCGTTTTTAATTAAATATTCGGCAGCTGCATCTTCTCCCAATTTACCTAATAAATTATGTTTAGCCATATTTTTCTTTATTTAATTACAAATTTAGTCTATTAATTTAGACTAATAAACATCTATGATTAAATTTCATTGCATGTAATTTGTATCAATAACCAAATTGTTGTATTTTTGTAAAAATATATCAATACTATATTATGAACAACGGAATTAAAAAAGTATTATTACTCGGTTCAGGTGCTCTAAAAATCGGGCAAGCTGGAGAGTTTGACTATTCAGGCTCACAAGCATTGAAAGCTTTAAGAGAAGAAGGTATTTCAACAGTACTAATCAATCCTAATATTGCAACAATTCAAACATCCGAAGGTGTTGCTGATCAAGTTTACTTTCTTCCAATTACCCCTTATTTCGTTGAAGAAGTAATTAAAAAAGAGCAACCTGACGGTATATTACTTGCGTTTGGCGGACAAACAGCTTTAAATTGTGGAACAGAATTATATCTAAACGGAACTTTAGATAAATATGGAGTAAAAGTTCTCGGAACATCGGTTGAAGCTATCATGATTACCGAAGACCGAGACCTTTTTGTAAAGAAACTTAATGAAATAGATGCAAAGACGCCTATATCACAAGCCGTAGAAACAATGGAAGATGCCTCAGAAGTGGCTCATCGTATAGGATTTCCGGTGATGGTACGTTCAGCTTATGCATTAGGTGGATTAGGTTCCGGCATATGTGCAAATGACACAGAATTTAATACTCTATGTGAAAGCGCTTTGGCTCACTCTAAACAAATTCTAGTCGAAGAATCATTAAAAGGATGGAAAGAAATTGAATTTGAAGTTATTCGTGATAAAAACGACCATTGCTTTACCGTTGTTCCAATGGAAAACTTTGACCCACTTGGTATTCACACAGGTGAAAGTATTGTCGTTGCACCTATAGTTTCTTTAACAAAAGAACAAATTAATCTATTACAAGAAATTGCAATCAAAGTTGTTCGACATATTGGTATTGTTGGTGAATGTAATATACAATACGCATTCAATGCAGAAACCAACGACTACCGTATTATCGAAATCAATGCACGCCTAAGTCGTAGTTCAGCTCTTGCTTCAAAGGCCTCAGGATATCCATTAGCATTCGTTGCCGCTAAGCTAGCACTTGGGTATACTCTAGATCAAATAGGGGAGATGGGTACTCCTAATTCTGCATATGTTGCTCCATCTGTAGATTATATGATTGTTAAGATTCCTCGTTGGGACCTTACAAAATTTGCCGGAGTTGATAGAGAAATTGGTTCATCAATGAAATCGGTAGGCGAAATCATGTCAATAGGTAAATCTTTTGAAGAAATCATTCAAAAGGGATTACGTATGATCGGACAAGGTATGCATGGATTTGTTGGCAATCGTGATATCGAATTCGAAAATTTAGACTACGCTTTATCACATCCAACTGACTTACGCATTTTTGCAATCGCACAAGCATTAGAACAAGGATATAGTATTGAACGTATCGAAGAATTAACAAAAATAGACCCTTGGTTCTTAAGCCGTCTAAAAAATATTGTTGATTACGCTGAAAAACTAAAAGCTTACGATAAAATAGAAGATTTGCCAGCAGAAGTATTAGCTGAGGCAAAACGACTAGGTTTCAGCGACTTCCAAATTGCTAGATACGTAGAAAATCCTGATAGTAACTTTGAAGCCGACGTATTAAGAGTTCGCGAACATCGTAAGAGTTTGAATGTTACTCCTAAAATATGTCGCATTAACACTGTAGCTTCCGAATATCCTGAATTGACCAACTACTTATATGTAACATATGGAGCAAATGCTCATCAAATACCTTATGATTACAATTCAGGTAAGAATATTGTAGTTCTAGGTTCTGGAGCTTATCGAATTGGTAGTTCAGTTGAATTTGATTGGTGTTCTGTAAATGCCGTTAATACATGCCGCAAATTAGGATATAAATCTATAATGATCAACTACAATCCGGAAACTGTATCAACCGATTACGATATGTGTGACCGCTTGTACTTTGATGAATTAAGTTTTGAACGTGTTCTAGATATCATTGACCTTGAAACTCCACGTGGGGTAATAGTTTCTGTAGGAGGACAAATTCCAAATAACCTAGCAATGAAACTATATCGTCGACATGTGCCAATTTTAGGAACATCACCAATCTCTATTGATAGAGCTGAAAATCGCCATAAATTCTCT
>JAEIGA010003896.1_pt1 | contig 23195 bp, 40 predicted proteins | sample 9270691 | NCBI WGS metagenome assembly JAEIGA01 (sample SAMN17057246, study PRJNA624740) | gut metagenome | biome: biome; isolation source: fecal sample | host: Bos grunniens | place: China: Xizang | collected 2019 | reverse complement strand
CAGATGGTTAAAAAGGTTGAAGAAGCTAGATTAAAATTGCAAGATGCATTAGACAGAGCGCAAAACTCGGTTGTTATGAAGAAGAAAGAAAATGGTGGTTGGATAACAGCAACCAATTCAGGTAGCTTTGCTAATGGTGGAATCATCAAAGGCTATGCAGGTGGCGGCAACCCTCACGGCACAATGTTCCTTGCAGGAGAAGCAGGACCGGAAATCGTAGGTCATGTTGGTGGCAGAACAGAAGTGCTGAACAAATCACAGCTTGCAGTTGTAATGGCAAATGCAGTTAAGATAGGTATGGCATCAGGATTCAGCAACATTGAAATGAGCCTTAACGTGCCAAGAACAAACTATGGTTCATACACGAACAGTAATGGTTATGCAAATGACAACTATGCAGAATCAATGATAAGGCAGAATCAATTACTAGAAGAACAGAATAGATTGCTTCGTGAAATTGCAGACAAAGACCCTAACATAAAGGTTAAGGATGTTTTCGATGCAACAAGAAAAGGAGCAACAGAGTATTACAACAGGACTGGCAACAGTCCATTTTTATTTTAGAGAAAGGGGATAGGCTATATGGCTTTTAATGGATATTTGTTAAAAGTGGGTGATTATACTATCCCACTTGAATTTATGGCGTATGGTACATACGAAGCAAGCCCAGATCAGCGACAGGATTTAGATGCCTACAGGGATGCTGACGGCTATATGCATCGTAACACATTGCCACATACTGCAACAAAGATAGAGTTTCAGACAACATACTTAACCGCGTTGCAGTTTAGGTCACTTATAGACAATATCAGGGCTAACTTTACCAACCTCTTGGAACGTAAGGTTAGCCTTACATATTATGACGAGGAAACGGATGCATACAAGACAGGTGATTTTTATATGCCAGGTACGATGACGTATAAACGGCTGAACAAGGCTGTGTACGACCAAAATAGAATCTGTTTCATTGAGTATTAGGGAGGGATGTTATGAGTAACGGAAATACATATAACTATCTCTTTTCCAAGAACATACAAAAACGAGTAAGCATTACGTTCAAAGACGATAACAACCAATGGGTAACACTTGGCAATTCGGATATAGTCAGCGAACAGATGTCGTTAGAAGACAACTTATGTAGTGAAGAAAACATACGATATGGTGCTTGTGAATCTGCTTGTTTTAAGGTTCAACTTGTTTCGGATTACAGGCTTGAAGGCAGAATGATAGGTGTTCAGATAAACCTAACTGATGAAGTTGGAAGGCTTGTAGATGACCAAGGCAATTATATCGTGGATGCAGACGGCAACTATATAATCTACCACGACAACACAGGTGTAGATACAGGATTTTTCCTTGGACAGTTTGTAGTTGTTTCGGATAAGCCTGTAGCTGATAGGTCATGGCGAGATATTACGGCATATGACTATATGTATCTGCTAAACAATACAGATGTAGCTGATTGGTACAACAACCTTACGTTTCCTATGACTATCAAACAGTTAAGGGATTCACTTTTTACTTACTTGGCAACTGTAGGAAATTTCTACCAAAACGGCTATGCAACACTTGTTAATGATTCATTGTCAATCAAGGGCGGCTTTACCGTTGATGGACAGCTATCAGCCAAGGTAGTTCTTGAAGCTATATGCGAGTTAAATGGTGTCTTTGGACATTTCACAACCATGCAAGGCGACCCTGTATTTGATTACTACAGTATTGATACAGGAACACAGTATGAACCTGATTGGTACATAGATGGTAGCGGTTCGTATGAAGACTACACGATAACACAGTTAAGTGGAATCATCGCAAGGGATTCCGAAGGTGAAGTAGGAACCATGGTCGGAACATATGATAACCCATATGTTATCGAAAACAATCCATTGATTTACGGCATTGAAGGTACGACAGCACTTTCTGATGCATTAACCGATTTGCTTACAAAAATCGGAACAGAAGTAGCCTACAGACCATTTAGTGTAGAAACCTATGGAAATCCTGCTGTCAAGATTGGCGATGCCATAAAAATAGGAACGAAGAATCAGACAATCAACAGTAACGTCATCAGCCGAAACCTTACAGGTATTCAATCCATGAAGGATAACTACATGGCGACAGGTGATGTGATAAGACCATCATCTGTCAACAGTATGTCTAGTTCGATTACAAGAACACAAGGCAAGGTTCACATTCTGACTAATACTGTTAATGAATTGTCGAGTGAGATTTACGACCAAACCACAGGTATTCTGTCACGAATAACACAGCTTGCAGGCGAGATCGTTTTGAAAGTCGATAACAACGGAAACCTAGTTGAAGTTTCATTATCAGCAGACCCAAGTACAGGAAGTACGTTCCAAGTATCGGCAGACAACATTGATTTCATTGCAAACAACGTGATGCAGTTTACGACAGGAGTGTTGGGTATATCATCTGATAATTTCAATATAGACCCAACGACAGGTGCAGTTTCGATTGACGGAAATATAACAGCTAAAAGTGGAACAATCGGTGGATTTACGATTTCGTCAACAACTAATCAAGGCACGACAGAAGAAGGCGGTCATTACTACACGAACAGCCTGTATGTGCATACGGCAGATAGTGAGTACGAATACGAAATAGGTATCGAAGGTGGTAACTCTTCGCCAACAAGTAGAGCGTTCTATGTTATCAGAATACCGCTGACAACACCAAGAAAAACATGGACACAGGCAAATGTTGAAGACGTTTTCAGGGTACGAAAAGACGGAAAGTTGTTTGCTCAAAACACAGATGTAGGAAGGTTATCGTTTACGGATAAACTGTTATACAGTAGCACTTTATGGGATATATCTACAAACAACTATGATTTTGTAGTGCCATATACCGCCGCTTCAGGTCAAGGCATTTATATCAAGAATATGCGTGGAGATGCTGCAATCAATTTACCACGAATAGGTGATGCTTCATTTGAAGGTTTTAGGGGAGCATTACTAGGTGCATGGAAAATATCAGGTCGTTCAGTAAAAGCAGAATTAACAGGAACTACAGAAACATCATATTGGCGAATCATTCCTGAAGTCGATGGCAGCGGTGTAACCAACCTTGGTAAATTTCTGAAGTTTTTTAATTCAGACGGAAACGTATCAAGTAGCACGTTTGCTTTTACCAATAACGGCAACAACACCATGGTTGCTAGTGGAACAATTACACAGGGTTCTTCACGAAAGATAAAGGAAAACATTGAAGAAATACCAGTAGAAGAAGCTGAAAAGATATTAGAGTTAAATCCTGTCAAGTTTGATTACACACATGGTATAAAAGACAGGCGAGGATTCATTGCTGAAGAGGTGGCAGAAGTGTTACCTAATTTAGTGACACCTGAAGAAGAAGATATACCTGCATCGCTAGACTACAACGGAATAATCCCGTATTTGGTCAAGATGGCGCAAAAGCAACAAGAAGAAATAAATGAACTCAAAAGGAGGTTGAACAATGGCTGAAAAAAGAATTATAGAGTACGAAGCTGCATCAGAGTTGGCTAATGACGATTGGCTGTTAATTGATGGAGTTACGGAAGGAACACGAAAAGCTAGACCTAATGTGGTGACAGCAGAGTTAGGCGCACAGGTAACAAACATTGCAACAGCCGTAGGTGGCTTAACACAAGTTGCCATGGGGCATGAACAGAGTTTTGCGCCTAGTTATGATGAAAGCGCAAGCTATGATGTAGGCGATTTGGTTATGCAATACCATTGTTTATACAGATGCACAGCGGCAACAACAGGCACATGGGATGCTGGTAAATGGGCAAGAACGGAAGTATCTGAACAGCTTGAAGAATCAGGCAAGATTGATGACGTTCAGGTTAACGGAGTAAGTGTTGTAACAGACAAGGTGGCAGAAATCGACCTGACAGCAGATAATGTCACATACGACAACACCACAAGCGAACTTGAGGCAGAGAATGTTCAGGACGCAATTGATGAAGTTGCAAGTGAAATAGAGGACATACAGACAGATGTTGACAACAAAGCAGATGTTGACGGAATGTATGAGGAACTGTTTGCTGGAAATCTTGTAACCGATATGCACACAGCAGATAATAGTCCATATATATATCGTCAGAGTCCGACTGCCAGCAGTGTATCACAGAATATTGTTGGTGGAACTGTGGCGTGGAATCAGTTGATACCTGAATTTAATTCAACCAACTATGCAATTAGCAATGTAACAGCGTCATATAGTAATGGAGTATGTACTTTTACAGCACAGGCACAAAATGGATTAGTGGCATTAAATAATAAAAGACCATCTATAATTGCAGGACATAAGTATTTTTGTGGAATTACAATTAAATCTGCAAGCAATACAACGGGTATAAAAGTTAGATGGGCAAGTGGAAACAAAGATGCTTTATTAAGTCCAACAACTAATTGGACTACTTACAACTATGTAATTACAACTACTTCATCTGCTGATATTTCAAACTTTAATATTTCCGATACTAAAGAATCGGGATTTGTTGAAGTATCAGCAAAAGGATTTATGTTTATTGACCTTACCCAAGCCTTCGGTTCAACCATAGCAGACTACATCTACACACTTGAGCAGGCAGAGGCAGGAAGTGGAATAGCATGGCTGAAATCATACGGATTTCTCACAAAGGACTACTACGCATACGACAGTGGTAGCTTGCAGAGCGTGAATGTGAGTGCGAGGAAGGTGGTTGGTTTTAATCAGTGGGATGAAGAGTGGATTATTGGCTATTATAGAAATGGCATATTTGTGTATGGTACAGATTCGATTTGTTGCAAGAATAAAATTAGAGTAAAACCTAATACGACTTATTATTTGTACAAGGCATCTTCAGCAAATTTATTTTACACATTTTACGATGCTAATGGTCTGTTTTTAAGTCTTAGTGGTTATGATTCTCAAGGTAGATATCAAATGGTATCAAGTGGGGCGATTAGTGTTCCGAACGATGCTTATTATATGACATTCAACATGGGTTCAGCTTACGGTTCAACCTACAACAACGACATCTGCATCAACATAAGTGACGCATCCAAAAACGGACAATACGAACCTTACACCAAGCACACCTACCCACTTGACAGCGACTTAACCCTCAGAGGTATTCCTAAGCTTGATGCGAACAATAATCTTTACTATGATGGTGATGTGTACAACGCTGATGGTAGCGTGAAGAGGAAGTATGGTGTCGTGGATTTGGGTAGTTTGAGTTGGCAATATAACGAATCACTTGGATTGTTTTATGCAAGCTTTACTGGATATGTAAAAAGTACGTATGCCATAATTCCTAATATAATATGCACGCCATTTGTGGCACAAAAGCGTGGTGATGTTCTATCAAATAATGTTAACGGTATAACTTTGGGAAATGTTGGTGAATATGATAATAGGATTCTAATTAGAGCATCAAATATCGCTGATTTGACAGCGTTTAATCAAGCTGTCAACGGAGTATACCTCATATACGAACTTGCAACACCAACCTCTGACTCCGCTAACCCTTATTCTGACCCTCAACTAGTTGGTAGCACTGAAGAATTTGTGGATGTGAGAGATGTGCAAGTGCCTGTGGGTGGTGAGAGGAAGTATTACACAGACCTTAAAGCCAAACTTGAAGAACTTGCTAAAATTCCTGATGTACCATCGACTAACGGAACCTATACACTTAAAGCTACTCGTTCTGCAACTGGAGTGGTTTATTCATGGGTTAATGCATAGAAAGGAGGGATGAAGCATGAATTTAACACAGAAGTTAGCACATAAATCTAACTATGGCGGTACAAGGTCAACTTCAACCATAAAGTACATAGTTATCCATTACACAGCAAATGACGGAGATAAAGCATGGAACAATGCTAACTATTTTCAATCACCTAACAGAAACGCTTCAGCACACTACTTCGTGGATGACAACTATGTTTATCAGAGCGTTCCTGACAACTATGTTGCATGGTCTGTAGGTGGTGCAAAGTATTCCGATTGTGCAAAAACTGGTGGTGGAAAACTATATGGTAAGTGTACCAACAGTAATTCCATAAACATTGAACTTTGCGACACGAACAAGAATGGTACTGTTTATCCTACACAGGCAACTATCAACCGTGCTATCGAACTGACAAAGGAACTTATGAAGAAGTACAATGTGCCAGCCGATAGAGTTGTAAGGCACTTCGATACTAACGGAAAACATTGCCCGGCTTATTGGATGGACAACTCAAAGTGGAATAAAGAATTTCACGGCAAGTTAAAAACAACCGTTTCTATACCTACACAACCTACATACAAGAGTTATCAAGGTGGTTTTCCGATTATTCCACCAACCCTAAAAAAAGGCAGTAAAGGTTCACAGGTTCAGAGATTGCAGAAGTTTTTGAACTGGTATGGAAATTACAGCCTTGTAGTAGATGGAGATTTTGGCACCAAAACAAAGAATGCAGTTTTGTCATTCCAGAAAAAAGTATTTTACAACGATAGTAAGGAATGGGATGGCATCTTTGGTAAGAAGTCACTTGATAAAGCAAAGGCTGTTAAGAAATAGGGAGAATTGAATATGAGATTGAACGAACTAGATATACCACGATCAGAAATCGAAAGGTTATCTGATGAATGGATTTTAGTCGTTCGGAACAAATCTATATTTTACAAAAAGTTGGAAGGCTATACTTATGAAGAAATTGCAGAAGAGTATAACCTATCAACTGTAAGAATAAAAGAAATAGTTAAAGAGTGCCTTGATAAAATATCGAAGCATATCTAAAACATACATTTTAGGGATTTTCCTTTATTGGGAAATCCCTTTTTTTATTGCATTTTTATAAAATGTTTGATATATAATACTTAAATTGGTGATAAAGGAGAATATGTTGAAATGGTTATTCATAGACCGCATAGGGGTGGACTTTCCGAAGCGATGGCTGAAAAAAGAGAGTTTGATTCAATAGAGGAATGTATCAATACTTTAATTAAGGAGTTTAATGCTAAATATTCATATGTTTTTCATTTAATTAGAGATGATATTTGTGTTTTGCCACATAGTGATTATGATGAACGTATAGGATGGCACAATGTTAAGATTATATGTTGCGTGTCTTATGATTCCGTACATGACAAAAAAAGGATATGAATCTTTTTTTGGAGGTAAGTATTATAACCCTCAACAAATATTTGGTTTTGTATCATCAGATTATAAATAACATTTGAATATCATACTTTTAGGGGACTTTCACTTGATTGTGAGAGTCCTCTTTTTTTGTTGTAATTTAGCTATAAGGAGGGTGGAAAAATGTATAAATACTTTAATAGTAACCCACTAGGCAGACGAACAGTTGGAGACTGTTCTGTAAGGGCAATTTCAAAGGCACTTAATATTAGTTGGGATGATGCCCACGATATGCTTGCAGATATGTCTAAACAGATGGGAACCATAATGAATGACAATGATGTTATATCTGCCGTCCTTCGTATGCATGGTTTTTATAAAGAGAATTTACCATGTGTAGATTGTTACACGATCAGAGATTTTGCTAACGACAATAGAACCGGAACATATGTTGTAGGAACCGGAAGTCATGTAGTCGCTATAAAAGATGGTAACTATTATGATACATGGCCTTCTGGTGACGAATCAATAATGTATTTTTGGACAAAATAAGGAGGAATAAATTATGCCTTATCCGTATTATCAATATCCTAATTATAATCAGATGTATTTACAACAAATGCAAAACTATCAGCAGCCACAACAGAATACACAGATACAGAATGGTGGTTTTGTAATGGTTAAAAGCCTTAACGAAGCAATGAATTATCCGGTGGCACCTGGTAATAGTGTGACATTCAAGAATGAAAACCAACCATATATTTACACAAAAACACTTGGTTTTTCGCAACTTGACCAGCCTATATTTGAAGTTTTCAAACTTGTAAAAGAAGAAAATGACGAAAGAACGGAAGAAGTTTCTAGTGAAATCCCACCAATTGAATATCTGACGCTTAAAGATGCAGAGAGAATGAGAGAAAACATAAGGGAATTAAGATCAGAAATTGATTTTATAAAAGAATTAGTGGAAATGGACGTGGAAGGAGTTAAAGACGAAAAATGAACGTAAAAGCCTTATTTAATGCATATACACAGTTGATGCAAAATCCTAATCAGTTTTTACAAAAAATGAACATTCCTGTTGAATACTCCAATGATCCACAAGGGGCAATTCAGTATTTAATGAATAACGGAAAAATCACACAGGCTGATTATAACAATGCAAACAATCAGCTGAAACAATTACAGAATAACCCCTTGTTTAAACAGTTTTTTAATAAATAAGTTAATCAAGATTTAATCAAGATTTAAACAAGCTAACTTTTGAAATATCATTTAAAATCAAAAGTTAATCAAAAGATAAGCAATGCGCAACGCTTAACATACCGGCTATCGAATGGAGATAGTCGCTAACCTTAAACAATTAAAGGAGGAAACAATTATGGCTTTAACAGACGAATCAGGCATGGTAATGCCAGTAGGACCTATGTATTCAGGCGGCGGTTTTGGCGGCGGCTTTGGTGGAGGTTTTGGCAATGATTGGGGCTGGATTATTCTACTGCTACTTTTTGCTGGTGGCGGATGGGGTAACGGCTTTGGTGGATATGGCGGAGGTAACGAACTTTATCCATGGATGAATCAGGCTGAAATCACAACCGGCGGTTTCCAGAATGCAGCTACAAACCAGGCTATATCTTCACTTCAGAACAGCGTAACAACTGGTTTTGGTGATATACAGAATGCTCTTTGTGCTGGTTTTGCCGGAATAGAACAGGGCGCTAATTCAAGACAGATGGCAAATATGAATCAGATCTTTGGCCTGTCACAGCAGTTTTCAGATTGCTGCTGTGAAAACAGACTAGCAACTTGCCAGACACAGAACATTGTTCAGAGCGAAAGCGCTGCAACAAGATTTGCTGATGCAAACAACACAAGAGATATTATCGAATCACAGACTAGAAGTACCCAGGCTGTGTTGGATAAACTTTGTGCATTAGAACTGGATGGTTACAAGCGTGAGAATGATAACCTTCGTTCACAGCTTAACATGGCTACACTTCGCGAATCACAGACAGCACAGAACGCATTTATTGCACAGGGATTTGCTGACGAAGTGGATCAGCTTTACAACAGACTTTCTAATTGCCCTGTACCTTCAACACCTGTATATGGAAGAACACCTATATTCACTTGCAACAATGGTTGTGGATGTGGTGGAAACTTCTAAAGGAGGTGTAACCTATGGCAGCAGAATATGTTGAAAACGCACTTCAGGTTGTAGCATTAGACAACCCATTAGTGTTTAATTCATCTATACCTTGCAACAAGGGATATGTTTTCCATGAAGAAGGCACAGGTATTTTTATTCTTAAAGGTATTACACCAAACTGTTTTGCACGTTATCAGGTAACATTTAATGGTAATGTTGCAATACCAACAGGCGGTGCTATTACACCAATAGCACTTGCAATATCCGTTAACGGAGAAGCAAGGCCTACTAGCAGAGCGATATACACTCCAGCGGCAGTTGATGAATACGGAAACCTTACAAGTACGGCAGTTATAACTGTACCAAAAGGATGTTGCTTTAGCGTTTCAGTACGTTATATAGACGCGACAGAAACTGATCCGGCAACAACACCTACACCATCAATTGAAGTAATCAACGCAAACCTTGTTATTGACAGGATTGCGTAGGAAGGAGGAATATGGCTATGAATGAACTTTACGAACTTAAAGAAAAACTGTGTAAAGAATTGAAGAAATATAGCAGTAAAGATGTTTCATCAAATTCTTTAGATGTTGTTGATAAACTTGCCCACGCAGTTAAGAATATTGATAAGATTATAGAATCTTACGAAAGCGAAAACGATTCCTATGACTACAATTACAGAAGTTATGAAGGTGGCAGAAGCAATCGCGGAAGTTATAACGAAGGTTCCTATGCGCGTGGCCGTGGTAGAAATGCAAGACGCGACAACATGGGCAGATATGCAAGTGAAGGTGGCTATTCAAGACATGGAGATATGGTTGAAACACTCCGTGAAATGATGATGGAAGCACCTAACGAAGAAATCAGAAGGGAATACGAAAAGATAATTTCCCGTTACGAATCTATGTAAAGGGGGTGGCGTCCTTGATTACAAGAACAGATTTGTTAGATGCAATAGAAAAGTGTCAAGGGCAAAGAAACCCTAATGCGAATACTTGCATTAAACTGGCTGCATATTACACAATACTAGACCATACACCTGAAGAACCTGAATACTCATATGCAAGCAAACCGTCAGATAGTGAGTTTATGATTATGATTAGTAAAATGAAAATGGACGATGCTTTGGTTGTTGTTGATGAAATGATGGAAGAACTACAGGTTGTTAATCCAAAGTTATACTATGAAACAATGGAAAGGTTGAGTAACACATGAAGATTGAAAAGAAACTTGCACCTGAAAGATTATATAAAGAATATCGAACGACAGATAATATAAAATACATTGTTGTTCAGGTTATAGAAAATAACATTGTTCAACATTATCATGTTCATAACGGAAAAGCAATACAACTAATTCCGGATAATTATATGAGCGATTCGGTAAAAGGGGCTAAGTTATCTGATTATGGCAAACTTCACGGAATATGCAATAAATACAACAGCATTTCGGTCGGTGTACCTAACAATATGTCTGCTGCAGATAAACAAACGTGCATAAACTTATTAATGACAATAAAACAAAGATATAAAATATGTAATGAGAATATAGTGAGACAATTAGACGTGACCGGAGTAGCAAACCCGGAACAGTGGCACGATAATGATAAATGGAATGCAGACATTAAGAATAAGCTGATTGACATATAATGCTAAAGGGTGGAAGAGAATATCTCAACCACCCTTATTATTATTTGATTGTAATTGTCATGTTTTCTTTAATCTGTGGTTCTAAATCATTATCAATAGAGTAATATTCAACCATGGCATCAATAGAATCTACTGTATCACTATTTGTCTTTTTTACAAAATCTTTATTATGCAAACCAATTACTATATCTGAACAACAATATGGTAAAATATAGGTATTTTTATTTAATATACAATAATCTCCGTCTTCAAATGATATAAGGTGACCACTATTATAAAAAGCATCACTATCTTCTTGCGCAGAATAATCATTGATATAAACATCACTAATGTTAACTCTGTAGATATTCCCGGTTTTATTAAAAATGCGTATGTAATAATCTTCATTGTTTAGGTCTACGGTATCTGTCGTAAATTTATAATCAAAATTATCTGTGCTTTTTATTGGTGGATATTCTTTATATCTGGCATAACCATCATGTTTAGAGGTCTGAATTACAATAACAGGTTTGTCTATAATGTTTTCGGTTTCTTTGTCAGATATAGACACTAAAAACATCATATCTGTAATATCTTTGTACACTAAAAAGTCATATACATACTTCATGTCATACTTAACTGTATTCGATTTTTTAGACTTTATAATTATTTTTGGAAGTGGATCACTATTTGAATCAATATCATAAGTCCTGTAATTTAGTGAGTATGTTAATTCTTCGACAATAATATCTCTACCAGAATTATTGTCAATCCTAAACTCGACATAACAATTATTGTCATCATGGAGATAGTTTATAGTGTTTATAGAAATGTCTTTATTGTTATAAACTTCTTTATACTCGATAGTTTCATCATTATCAAATGCCATATTATCGTAATACGATTCCTCGTGAAATTCGGTAGTTGGTTCGGATATGATATTTCCCGGATCATCTTCAGGTTGTGAATTAGTGATTGTAGCAACAACAGGGGTAGTTGATGTTGTTGAATTGGTTGGTGTTTCTTTATTGCTAGAAGTAGCGTTGTTTTGCTTTTCTCCACAAGAACAAAGAATGATACATACAAATAAAAGTGTAGCAATTTTATATTTTTTCATTTAAACACCTCCTCTATCTTTTTTGATCCCAAAACAACTGCATATAATTCTCTAAGAGTGGCATCCTTGCGATCCATTGCCGCATTATGATGTTGTATTTGTTCATCTTTAAACTTAATTTGTTCGTCTTTTGATTCAATCTGGTCTTTAAGGAAATCAATTAAATCCATGTAAAATTGTTCACGGTCTTTGTGTTTCTGTTCCTTTGCATCTAATCTATCTTTATATTGTTTTATGATTTCATCTTTGTATTCTAACCTGGTCTGCAATGTTTTTATTTCCAAAGTGTCATCATCAGATGGCGGCATAAGGACATTAGCAATCGGAAGGATAGTAGACTTGTAATCATGGTCGTGATTTCTTTTGTCTGAAAAGACTAATTTAACAGTTGACAAAGATACGGCTTCACCGTTTTCCTCGGTTTTATCTGCAATGTCTTGATAAGTCATATCTTTTTCAATTCTTAATGCTTTTAATTCCTCTATCAATTCTTGCTTTTTTTCTTTTAGCAATTCCGTTACCCCCATTTTAGCCTACTTTTGTACTAGGTTTGTACCAAGTTTAATCTTTATTAACCATGCCCTTAATGATATGGTTAAATTGTTCCGAGCGACAGGATAGGGGTAATGTATATCCCGATACTATGTGTTGCCCCTATCCTATTTAATTGAAAGGATTTAAAGCTATGAATGAAACCACTTTAAAATTATTCAATAATTTATCTGAAGAAAAACAGGAAGAAATTATTGCTTTGATGTCAAAACTTTTAACATATTATCGACCAATATTTTCTGTTCGTCATTAAGTTGGCTATATAAATCAACGAATTTTTTGGTGTTGTCATCTATATAAGATGTTTCAACAACATCTTCATCTTCCCAGCCCATTAAATAAGACGGGGAACAGTTAAGCGCGTTTGCAAATTTTTCTACATTCTTTAAGGTAACATCATTGCCTTGCTTTTCGATTTTGCAAACGGCCGCTTTTGATGCAAAGCCTAATTTCTTCGCGACTTCTAATTGAGTAAGACCTAATTCTAGTCTACGGTTCTTAATTCTATCTGCTGTTGTCATTTTTCTTACCCCCTTTCTTTACAGGTAATATTAAATATGTTAATGATAAATATACTACAAGTTAACGAACTTTTCAACAATTTTGAAAATTATAGTTGACAAAAGAGAGAACCTTTGTTATATTGAGTTCAGTTAACAGATGTGTTAACTTCAATATTACGAAAGGAGGATCTGGGAATGGTAAACACAGCACTTCTTAATAAAAAGATTGAAGAATCAGGATTAAAAAAAGAATACATTGCTAATCAAATTGGCATAACCAGAGCAGGTTTCTATAAGAAAGCTACAAATGGAAGTGAATTTACAACCGGCGAAGTCGCTGCTTTATGTAAGTTACTATCCATTACAAAGCTAACTGAAAAGGAATCTATTTTTTTTGCAAAAGAGGTTAACTAAAATGTGAACTTTTTAAAGGAGGGTAAAAGGCGTATGGGCAAACGGCCAACACAAGCACAGAGAATTGTTGAATACATAGATCAGAAAGGTTCGATTACAAGGTTGGATAGCTGCTGCAAATTATTTATCTTTGAACTTTCGTCCAGGATCATTTCTTTAGAAAAAAAAGGATGGGTGTTTGATAAATCATGGGTTACTAAAGAAAATCAGTTTGGAGAACATAAGAGGTTCAGAGTTTATCGAATCATTAAAAGAGGGGAACTATAGATGGGAAAAGCTGGGCGCAGATTAACGAGGTTTGAAAAGGAATGCTGCTTAAAGCAAGGGGCAAATCCAAAGGAATACTATTTCTTGTACGACATTAACGATAGTTATTTCAAGGTTAAGAGTAAGGTGACAGGAATCGAAAAAACAATCGACAAATACAGACGTGCAAAAAACAGATGGGATTATTAAGGAGCATGGGGTTATGAAGAAAATCATATTAGCAACATTTTTTATACTATCATTTTCCGGATTTATTATAGCTGGTTCATACATAGCAACACATGGATATTCTATGGGACCGGCACTTGTTTTTGCAGTATGTGTTGATTACTGCATCTTATTTATAGCAGCAAACAGATGAAAGGGGTAAAGAATGAACTTACAGATAACGAAAGTCACAATGGGTAATTTCAAAGGCGTATCACATAAAGAACTGACCTTTAATGGTAATGCCATAGTCAAGGGGTGCAATGGTGCAGGAAAATCAACCCTGTATTCTGCCTACGAATGGACTTTTACAGATACTGATGCACTTATGACTAAAAATCCAAATGTCACACCTATAGGCAATAAAGAGTGTGAGAGCCGTGTCGAGATAGAGTGTTTACTTGATGGCAAGCCACTTACAGTTGCGAAAAGTCAGAAGTACAAAGAGAAGATTGAAGACGGGAAAACAACGGCATCAACAACTAATTCCTATGAAATCAATTCCGTAAAGAAGTCATATAAGGATTTTATATTAGCACTTCAGGAACGCGGAATTGATACAGAACATTTCTTAATACTAACTAATCCAAATGCATTTATGAGTGATACTTCGAAAACTGGGCGCGAAAAGATAAGAGAAGTTTTATTCCGGATGGCTGAAGATGTTTCAGATATAGACATTGCCAAGGACGTTAAGGCAGATGATGTAGTCGAGTTATTAGACAGCTACACATTAACCGAAATCGAGCAGATGAACAAGGCAACAATCAAGAAGATTACTGACAGTATGGGTAAGGACAATTCCATAATCAACGCCAGGATTGAAGAAGTTAAGAAGCAGAAGTCAACACAGGATGCAACCGTACTTCAGGAACAGAAGAAGTCCTACGAAGCAGAGATTGAACGTATCGACAAAGAATTAGCTGACATGGGCAATTCTAACAAAGAAGCAAAGTTTGTTGAACTGACCAACAAGTTGAACATCATCAAGGCTGAAATGGATTGTGAACTGGTTAATCAGAAGTCCGATCTGGACAGACAGTACAGAGATAAGTTGGCAGAAGCACAAGGCTATGAACGTAATGTCAACGAAATTCAGACAAACCTTGACAATGCAATCGCTGAACAAAATCGCCTTAATGAAGATATAAAGAAGCAGAGAACACTATACAAGATGGAACAGGGCGCTGTTCTTGACGAATCAGATTTATCTTGCCCTGTATGCCACATCCCTTATACCAAGGATAAATTAGCCAAAATAAAGGCTGAATTTGACAAAAACAAGGCTAAAAGAGTGAAACTGGTCAAGGCTACGGGTGACGAACTAAAAGCCAAAATTGAAGCAAATAAAGGCCTTATAGACGAACTTAAACATCAGTTAATTGAAATGACAGCAAAACTTGACGAATGCAAGACAGAAGTCGATTCATTATTGGTTCAGCTTAATGCACTTCCGAAGATTCCTGATTACATGAGTAATAAAGAATACAAGAAGATTTATGACGAGATTGAGAAGATTACCAAGGACCTTGCGAAATCCGATAAGTCCAAAAAAACTGAACTGGAATCACAGCGAAACGTCAACAAGCAGATGCTTAATCAAGTTGTATCTGAATTAGCCTTCCTGGATAAGAACATAGAGTTAGATAAGCGCATTGAAGAACTGCGAGAAGAACGCAAGACAAACGAAGTGAACAAGGCAAAAGCCGAAAAGATAATAGACCAGGTTGAGAAGGTAAAGCAATCAAAGAACGAGAAGTTAACCGAAAGCATTAACAAGCATTTTAACGTAATCAATTTTAAGTTGTTTGACTATCTGAAGAACGGAAACTACACAGAGATAGTTGAAATTATGGTTGATGGCAAGCCTATATCCAGTAGTGCTAATGGTTCGTTAATCCAGTTTGCCAAGATTGATTGCATATCCGGATTACAGAACTTTTTTGACCAGCACTTACCTGTATTCCTTGAAGATGCAGCGTTATTAACCATAAATACAAAGAATCGTATCAAATTAGATGCACAGCTTATTCAGCTGGTGGCCACAGACGGGGTAACAGAATTGGAGGTTTGTGATGGATGAGAAGGTAACACTTTACAAAGACATATTTGAGTTTCTATGCAGAAATATCGAATCAGAATTGAACAAGGTTGCTGACAGAACACTTGACGAAATGGCGCCGGTTGTTCATGCCACAACTAAAAATTATACAGATTATTTATTGAAAGTTTTGTTTGATGACGAGGAAGGAGATTGAATATGGCAGCAAAGAAGAATGAAGTGGCAACAGCCAGTAAGAATGAACTTACAATGTCAGGATATTTTACAAGTGAGTTGGACAGAATATCCGGTGCGTTGCCAGATGATTTTAACAAACAGAGATTTGCTTTGAACTTTGTATCACTTATTCAGGATAAGCCTGAATTACAGAAGTATAGCAAAGAAGTCCTTGCAACAGCGCTTGTAAGAAGCGCACAGGACAACCTGGATGCACTTAACAACGAAGTGTACATTTACAAAGGATATAACGACAAGTTAACTTATACACCTTCGTACAAAGGTCTTCGCAAAATGGCGATAGAGAAGTCCGTAAGACCTATTAAGGATATATATGCAAAGCCTATCTTTGAAGGTGACATAGTAGAAGAAGTTTTTATGGACGGTGAATCCAAACTGACATACAAATCAAACTTTATGAAACGCGGTAAGTGGATTGGAGTTTTGGCTGTTTGCGTATTCAAGGATGGTTCAGAGATTTATGAACTTATGGATATGGAGCAGATAAATGCTGTCAAGGCAAAGTCGAGAAATAGTGGAGCCTGGAAGGATTTTCCACAGGAAATGGCAAAGAAGTCAGTAATCCGAAGGTTATGCAAGCAGATAACACTTGATTTTAGCAACAAACAACAAGCTGATATGTTTACTGGCGTTGAAGAATCTATTGATGATCCAAAGGAACAGGCGGCAAAGGATATATCCGAAAATGCCAACCAGGAAGAATTTGAAGACGAAGTTGTAGTGGATGTTGATCCTGAAGAAATTGAAGAACAAATGAGTATGTTTGAAGGAAGGGATAATGCCTGAATCCGTGTAGACACGGTTGAAACGTAGAGAATTGAGTTGTCGTTTCATAAAAATAAACAACGTGGCTGAAAAACTCTTTTGAGAGTATGTATAGCAATCTAATTATTATCCATTATGCGAATTTTTGCATAGTGGTAGGTATTGAAAGTTGTATGGTTATCAGCCGGTGTAAGCAGTTTTATAGCCGGTTACATAGTTAAAGAAACTGTGGATGAATGGATATACATAGACATTGCAGACCAGCATCCTGACAGTTTGAGATTTATACATGATTGCGAAAAGGCAATCGAAAAACAAGTAACTATATTGAAGTCAGATGAATTTAATTCCGTAGAGGAAGTTATAAGGAAATACAGATATATCAATAGTCCATATGGTGCGCCATGTACAGGAATGCTGAAAAAGAAAGTCCGTAAGAAGTGGGAAAACGAGCATTTAGGTGAACCCCTTACATATGTATGGGGTATGGATGCAAACGAGAAAAACAGAGCAGAAAGGCTTGTAAAAAGTCAACCAGAATATAACCATGAATTTCCACTTGTTGACAGACAGATAAGCAAACAAGAAGCACACGCAATACTGGATCGTTTGGGGATAGCAAGACCGCAAATGTACGATTTGGGATTCCTGAACAACAACTGTGTTGGATGTGTAAAAGGCGGTCAATGGTATTGGAATCAGATCCGAAAGCATTTCCCTGAAGTGTTTGAACAAAGGGTAAAACTAGAACGCGACATAGGACATAGTTGCCTTAATGGAATGTACCTAGACGAACTGCCACTTGATGCCGGACGTAAGAATGATGAAATATCCCAGGATTGCGGAGTTATGTGTTATCTGACATTGAATGAGATAGAGGATAAATAGCTTATGGAAGGACAAATGAGTTTTTTTGATTATTCTTTTGAGGATTTAAAACCAAAGGAATTATCGAATTACAAAATACATAATAAGGTACGGCTGATTGAATTGTTTGCCGGAGTTGGATCACAAGCCATGGCAAAGAAGATGTTTATAAGGAGATTTAAAAAAAGGAGAAACCATATGATAGCTGAGATCATAACGCTGTTCATTACCATATTTATTGGAATGATATTTTCGCTGATGCTTGCACCGCTGTTGTTCCCAACAATGAAAGAAATATATGGTCACTACTATACAACTCAAACAACCATATATGTTTCAGGAACACAAAAAAAAGGAATCTGGATGATAGAACAGCGTTGTTCTGTGACACCTATCAAAGTGCCTTGCAACCATATTCTTATGTGGTATCAGCAATTTTTACCTTTTAAGTTTGTCAAGATGCAAAATCCTAAAACGACTTATGAGTTTCAAAACGAAGAAGTTAAGAGAATATGGGAAAAAGCAAAGGAGAAACCATGTGCCAACGTACTGATTCAATTATAGATAATTTATATATTTTCGATCTGGAGACAGGTGAGAAACACAAACTTGGTTATGTAAAAGATGTTGAATTGACGGCAACAGAAACACCGGAAGAACCACGGTATTTGAATCTAAAGCCTACTGAATCATATAGCGGGACAATAGAAATCAAGCGTTCGCTTGTATATCAGCTAGATGTAAGGATAGGACATAAGTTTAGAGTTCCTAACAACTGGCTGAAAAGGCATAAGATTCCAATGAACAGGAGAAAATGATATGAATAATTGCATTTATTGTAATGAAAAGTGCGTGTGTTCATTATGCACACCAAATATGTATGGCGGCAAAGCGGAAGTATATATCAAACGAGTTACAGAACATAATTATCCGGTTTTGGAACTTTCATATTACAAAGGCAAGAGTGTTGAACGAGATCTCATGGTTATAAATTATTGTCCTGTATGTGGTCGTGATTTGAGAAGGGAGAATGCCGATGATTGATTTCCAGAATGAACAAGTGCAAAACACAATAAGCGCTGTTGCAGCTATAACCGGATGGAGTTTAGAAGAGATTCTCAAAGCATATGAATATGATACGAAGCATAAAACTTTTGTCAGATTCACAAAGGGAGTTGCCAAAGGAAAGGTTGGATATTATTTCCCTCCTCCGGTCACGTTTCCTTATTCAAGTGATATTTTTCTTCCTGATGGTTCGATAATTGTAACTATGGGATGGGATAGTAGTTTTGAAGTTATAAGCGAAGAAGAATACCTAAAAGAATGCGAGGTGAACACCGATGATTGAACTAACCAAACAAGACCGCATAGACGATGCAGCAAGAGAAGATGACGAAATGCTGATAAGGCGGTTTGTAGCGGCAGTTGGATATGACTACATTCAGCACCACAAAAAAGATACTGCACAGATTCATCCCGACTTTTCGGAAGAAACACTTGTGTTCTGGGATGAGATAAAAAGCCGGTTGAAAGGAACAGTTGTTCTTGATTTTGACCGAGAGGGCGCACTTGCTGAACTTAAGGAAAATGGCAAGCGACAGGCTGAAATGTGCAAAGAAGGTAGTTATGCAAGCAGTTATCATTACGGCTTAAAAAATGCTTATTACGAAGCTATGAGGATTATAGAAAACCATGTGACGAAAGGAGATAAGAATGGCAACACATAGAGATACATTCAATGCTCACATTCGTGCTGAATTTGAAAGACAAATGAGAGCATGGGAGGAAATGGATAATAAAACTCTTATCGAATGGACTACGGGCGAACATAAGAATGCCGGCATTCGCATAAATATGGGCAGAGAATTATGTGGTTTCAAACTTGATAACACCGATAGTCTTTCGGTAGGCACTATTGATGAAGTAGAAAAGTGGTTAGGTGAAGAGGTGGAAGAATGACAATAGAAGAAGCAGAGGAAACCTTAAGACGAATTATCCCTTATAGATACAATGTGCCATCGGACGAGATTCAGAAAGCCGAGAAAACGATTCTCGATGCAATCAAAGGTGGCGCACACATAGCAAACTTTTATGGCATGACAGTTGAATCCGAAAGGCGAGTTATGAAAAATGCTTTAAGGCTGATTCGTGAAATCGTAGACGATTATGTGTTCGGCTGTGACAGCGGTTCTGACGATTGGAGAGAATACTTCAAAGGTTGGTCTGAGGAATTAGATGAAACTGTTGATAAAGCTGAATATCCATCAGACTTCTGTTATTACTTGCCAAGTGATGAATGGTTATTTAAGGAACTAATATCCTGTGGAACAACAAGGGGCGGCATGGGTTCAGCTTGTGAGGAATGTGCAAAGATCGGAAAGGTTATAAAGGGTGATGACGATGACAGTTAAGGAGTTGAAAGAAGAACTTGAATACTACGATGACGATATGGAAGTCGTGTTCGAGTTTGATGATGACGTTGAGGTTGATACAGTTACCGAGAGCAAATGGGGATGGAAAGAGGTTCACATTGACAGCAAGCTGAAACCTACATTCATTTCCGAGTGCAGCGGAGATATGAGAATTGAGTTGGGGGTGATTAAAGATGATTGGCATTAAACCACCAGAGGAAGAAAGGCCTGTAAATCTGTTTTATCAACAGTTAGAGAATGGAATTACGGATTTACAGAAATTTATAAATTTGATGAATGAAGTCGGAATTGTTTTTGAACAACAGGGATTTGAATTATGGATAGATTCTCATTATTCAGATGGCAAGGATGGATTCATTATCAAATTTTATGAAGATGGTACGTTTAAGGAGTTTGATTACATAGGGTTAAGACCTGAAAATGCACAGATTAAAGAACTTCACGAACTGAACAAGACACTTAAATACATGCTGAAGGAAATGAGGAAGAGGAAGGTATGAGTGGGTGTGCATTTTGCGAAGGACATAAAAGATTTGTAGAAGAATCAATAAATCAGAGCAAGGAAACATATATGGTGATTAGTGCGAAATTTTGTTATGGCGAGGATTCCAAGTTTCTTAAAATCAACTACTGTCCTTTATGTGGGAGGAAACTAAATGGCGAGGAAATACAAAAAGGGTAAACGGATAAGAAGTATATCCGACTATGAAATCAGCACGAAACTTAATGGGCAAAAGATGTTTTGGGTAAATTGCGGTCCCGAAGGTTACGTCAGGCACGTTGGATGGATTGAGAGTTGGCAATATAGATTACTGAAACAGTTTATAGACCGCGGATTTTTATATGAAGCTGAATTAAGGAGTAAAGAGGATGAGTGATTTTGCAGAATTATATAAGTCATTCCGACAGGAAATTGATTCATATTGTGCAGAGTTGATTGTGGATAATCTTGATGTCAGACCGGTTATCTATGATGGCAAGACAGTTGGGTTTCTGATGTTAGACGATGATTATGTTGATAGTTTTTATATCTATCCTGAATACAGAAGAAAAGGAATAGGCAGAGAGTTTATTAAAGAACAGTACAGAAAAGATAGATGCAGCTGGTATGACCTGCGGATTGTCAAAACAAACGATGCTGCAATGAAATTCTGGAAAGACATTTTTCTATTAGAACTAATCGACAGTAATTTCTGTGATGTTCATTATGAGATTTTGGGATTGAGGGAGCCGGATTATGACACTTAAGACACTAGGCACAGGATCGTCAGGGAATTGCTATATCTTAACCAACAACAAAGGCGAACATCTGTTGCTGGATATGGGCATAACCATTAACGAGATAAAGAAAGGCTTGAATTATGATATTGAACATCTAGTTGGTGGAGTGTGTACGCATAGTCACAAGGATCACCGAAAGGCTGTTAAAGACCTTCAGGCTATGGGAATACCTGTATGGCAACCCTATCTTGACGAGAAACGAAAAAGGCAAAGAACAAAATTAGGTGATTTCAAAATAGAGTGTTTCGATGTGCCGCATTCCGTGCCATGTAGAGGTTTCATTATCCAGGCTGATGATTTGAAAATCCTGTATGCTACCGATTTTGAGTACATCAAGTACGATTTCAAGAACTATGGCTTAAATGTCTTGCTAATCGAAATGAATTATCAGCAAAAAGTCATGGATAAGTTGGATATTGACAGCCATATTTCCCATACGGTGCTAGGTCATTCAAGCGACATTACAACAACAGAGTTTATCCTACATAACCAAAAGCATCTACAGAATGTCATTCTTTGCCACTATTCCAAAAGTGGAAATATGAATAGACCTGAAGCATTAGAAGAACTTATAGGCAAGTTGCCAGAGTATATTGAAACACAATGGGCAATTCCAGGTGAAACAGTTAACCTTGGATGTCCGTTTTAGAAAAGGAGAAGACAAATGAACAAAGGAACATTAGGTGGGTTTATATCAAGCGACATCAAAGAATCTGATGTGAACTGTAAAGATGGAACAACAATGAAGAAGGCAAAGTTTTCAATAGCTTGTCAGAGAAAAGGCAAGAATGCAGGCGCAGATTTTATCTATGTTACCGCATTAGGGAAGAATGCCGAGAATATTATTCGATTCTTCAGCAAGGGCAAAGGCATCATAGTTGATTATCACATACAGACAGGTTCATACAAGGATAAGGAAGGCAAGACTATTTACACCGAAGACAAGATCGTGGATAACTTTGAATTTCCTTATTTGCGTAAGGCTGATGAACAGGCACCATCCGAACCACAGGCAGAGCAGCCTTCGACACAGGAAGACATGAACCAGTACATTCCTGACACGGATGCGGTAGATTTGCCATTTATTTAGGGAGAGAGGGGAGAAGGTTAAATGACGATTTTTGTTAACAAGAATGAGAGTGAATATGCAAGAACACTTCGTGAAGCAAAGCAGAAAAAACAGCGCGAAGAAGCAGAACATTACAGAAGAATGATTGGGCTGGATAAAAAGAAGGTGGATAAAGAGAATGAGCAGAATGATGTATTACAGGAAATACAAGAATGAAGGCAGATGTGGTAATTGCGGTAGACCATTAGAGGAAGAACGCAAAGGCAAGACTTTATGTGTTAAGTGTAATGAAATCCGAACCATAGAAGCAAAGAAAAACTATGATTTCTTACGTTCAATAGGTGTTTGCCCTCGTTGTGGTCAAGAAAAACTAGAAGGTGAAGAAACGATTTGCCCAGAATGTTCAGCAAAGAATTATGCAGCGGGTAGAAAATATCGTGCTAATCATCCGGAAATCGCACAGAGGAATAACGACAGAGGAAGGGAACGATACCATTACAGAAAAGAACATCATTTGTG
>JAEIGA010003895.1_pt1 | contig 23199 bp, 23 predicted proteins | sample 9270691 | NCBI WGS metagenome assembly JAEIGA01 (sample SAMN17057246, study PRJNA624740) | gut metagenome | biome: biome; isolation source: fecal sample | host: Bos grunniens | place: China: Xizang | collected 2019 | reverse complement strand
GATGTAATAAAAACCTCATCAGCCTTCATTAATTGATCGACCGTAAATGCCTCTTCTTTAAAGGAGATGGCTTTGGTCTTACATGCCTGCAGCATGACCTTTCGTGAGATGCCATTCAAAATAAGATTATTGGCAGGGTGTGTATAGAGAGTCCCGTCTGAGACAATGGACACATTTGTATGACTCCCTTCCGTAATAACACCGTCACGATGAAGAATGGCCTCATAGCAGCCCGCATCAAGTGCTTCTTGATGCGCTAATACGTTCCCAAGCAGGTTCAAGCTCTTGATATCACAGTGGAGCCACCTCTTATCATCAACAACTAAGGCATCCACCCCTTCTTCCATCAGCTTAAGCGGACGCTCTCCAATTCTTGTGTAAGCAACTAGGACCGCTTGGACACCTGTGCCAGGGAAGGCATGGTTTCTTGGCGCTATTCCCCTTGTCAGCTGCAAATAAACGGTGCCCTCAGTTAATTGATTTTTCTCAACCAGACTTTCCATCATGGTCTTCATTTCTTCCTTTGTATAAGGAATGATCATGCGGATTTTTTCTGCGCTTGCATAAAGCCGGTCTACATGCTCCCCCCATGTAAATAAGCGGCCGTTATAGACACGGATAACCTCATAGATTCCATCGCCGAATTGATATCCGCGATCCTCAATATCAATAGAAATCGTATCCCTTTTCAAAAGCTCTCCATTGAAAACGATATAACTCATATTTCCCTCTCCCCTTTTGTCCGTATGGTATGCATTCTTTATCTAGTCAGCTCATAAATGGCTTGCGCATACATGGCTGTTGCCTTTAACAGGTCTTCAATAATGATGTATTCATCCTTTTGATGGGCCACGTCTTCCCTGCCCGGGAAAAGGGGACCAAAGGCAACGGCGTTCTTGATTGCGCGTGCATACGTTCCGCCGCCGATTGCAAGAAGCTCAGCCTCTTCCCCTGTGTGCTCTTCATAAATCTTTTGGAGCGTTTTGACGAGCTCACTATTCGCATCTACATGATGTGGACCTAAATGGGTCTTCATTTGGATGGAAAATCCATTATCTGCGCCCACTTTCTCAAGAACAGACCATCCGCTTTCAAAGTCAAATGTAACTGGATAGCGCATATTTAGCGCAATTTTCCCCTTACCGCCATGCTCATACGAAAGGATTCCATAATTGATGGTCAAATCCTTCGTAATATCATCACTGTAAGCAACACCAAGCGCATGCCCTCTTGATTCCTTGCTCATATATTTGTTAACAAACTCCAGGAAATGCTTATCATCTCCTTCAAACGGGAGCGTGATCAAGAACTCCGCGAGACGCAGACCTGCATTCACACCAAGGTCGGGTTCCATGCCATGGACAGATACACCGTCCATCGTGATCGTCACTTCATTCCCCTCTGCCGTAAACGACCCGCTCAGGCCATGTTCGTCACAATATTGGCTGTATTGTTCTTTCCATTGACCTGCATCCATGCTCCCGGCATCAACCACGGCTTTGGCGAATTCAGGGACCATATTAAAGCGCTGGCCTGCAGAGAAACTTACTAAAGCTGCTTCTGCCCCTTCATGACGGGAGCTGTCAAATTCATATGTAAAATCGGCAATCCCCTTTTCCGCATAAATAATCGGGAAATCAGCATCCGGCACAAAACCGACCGTCGGTGTCTCTTCCCTCTCAAAATAGTGGTCCATGCAGCGCCAATCGCTCTCTTCATCCGTCCCCAAGATGAGCCGGACACGCTTATTGATGTCAATCCCTAAGTCTTTAACAATCTTCATCGCATAATAGGCTGCCATCGTCGGCCCCTTGTCGTCCATTGCCCCCCGTGCATAGATTCGTCCATTCCGAATGTCTGCCGAGTAAGGATCTGTTGTCCACCCTTCCCCTTCAGGAACCACGTCAAGATGCCCTAAAATACCAAGGAGCTCGTCACCATGACCCATTTCAAGATGGGCTCCATAATTATCAATATTTTTCACTGAAAATCCGTCTTTTTCACCAAGGTCAAGCATGAAATCAAGTGCTTCCTTGATCCCCTTGCCAAATGGAATGTCCTGAGTTGCTGTATCTTCATCTAGCGTACTTTTGATTTGCAGCAATCTTTGCGTGTCTTTGATCAGCTGTTCTTTTCTTTGTTCCACTTCTTTTTGCCAATTAATTTTCATCCGCGTAACCTCTTTTCATTCGCTATCCTTCAATATCGTTATTATATCATGTACGCAGAAAATATATTTTTATATCCTGCTAATCAATATAATGTTGGTTTTCTGGTTATTTTATTAAAGAAAGATTGGCATAAATGGTACCAGCCTTTTATATGTATTATTAAATGAATTTTCACTTTTTTTGGCTAAATCTATGGAATTCATAAAGAGGGAGGGGTATTATAGTACTAGAAAGACTTCAAGGATGAAGCATCAGATAAAAGGAGTGCTGAAAAGGTGATAACTTAAAGAGGTGGTTATGGTAAACAAGTAATACAGTAGCAGATTGTATGATGTTGCCATCGGAAACTATCCATAAGGAGTGGTTTTTTGAAACCTTCAACAAACCGTATGCTTACAAGAATTAAGTCCATCTACATGTTTATTGTACGAAATGGTACCGTGACGACCCAAGAGCTGGTCGATGAATTCGGTATTACTCCGCGCACAATCCAACGGGACTTAAATGTGTTAGCTTATAACGAACTTGTTGTTAGTCCCAGTCGTGGAAAGTGGACCACCACCCAAAAGAAAGTTAAATTAACCTCGTAAGGACAATCTTTCCTTAAAAGAAAAAGAAGACCCCCCTGGTCTTCTTTTTCTCATGAACGCGTCTGCAAAAGTGCTAATTCCTCTTCTGTCAATTCCCGATATTCCCCAAGCTCCAGACTCTCATCAAGCTTAAGAGCCCCCATCGAGATTCGCTTTAAATAGAGAACCTTCTTCCCAACAGCTTCAAACATCCGCTTCACTTGATGGAACTTTCCTTCCGTAATGATCAGCTCGATTTCTGATTGTGTTCCGCTTTTTAGGATCGTAAGCTCACCGGGTTTCGTAACATATCCGTCATCTAAGGTCACACCCTGACTAAATCGCTCTATATCCACCTCGTCTACAGCCCCGTCAATGATGGCATAATATGTTTTTGGAACATGCTTCTTTGGCGCAAGAACATCGTGGGCAAGCTGGCCATCGTTGGTTAAGACAAGCAGCCCCTCCGTATCCCTGTCAAGCCGCCCCACCGGGAATGGCTTCATATGGGCATCCTCCGGTTCCAGCAAATCAAGAACCGTCTTTAGCCGATCATCCTCTGTCGCAGATATATACCCTTTCGGCTTATTCATCATCACATAAATAAATTCCCTGTACTGAACAGGCTCCCCATAAACGGTAATCTGATCTTTCTCCGGGTCAACATGCGCCTTTCCATCAGCGATTTTGACATCATTGCAGAGAACCGCTCCTGATTTGAGCAGTTTCTTGACATCTTTTCGGCTTCCATAACCGGAGTTGGCCAATAATTTATCGATTCTCATCTTTATCACCTATTTTTCTTGATTTGAATAAACTGTATCGTACCAAATTAAACGTAAGGAGTGTTCCCATGTATTATCAATCATATTATTACCCCATGTCTGTGGAGCAGGAAAGCAGGCAGCAAGCTCCTAGCCCTGCCTTCCTTCCAGGCATTCCAGGTTTCCCTCCACAAGGGGGCGGCATAAACAGCCGGCTTAACCAGCTCGAGCGCCAGGTAAACAGGCTGAATCGACGCGTAAACCGCATCGAGAATATCCTCGGTATACGAGAAGAAGATTATTAAAGTGATGGCCTGCTATAAAAGCAGGCCATCTTCATTTCCTTGATTTATTTCTTTAGACGAAGCTTGCGCATCATTGCATCTGTCTTCTCTCCGAATACCGCCTGGAGAAGGCCTGTCTTATAGGAGAGCAGGAAGTAGACCAGAACCCCGACCGGAACCGTAATCGCACAGCGCAGCACTGCGATTAGCTGCCCGTCAGATCCGAGCCAGCCCGCGAGCAGGATATCGAGCAATTTGACCACAATAGCCATCACTGCGGCAATAAGGAGTGCAAGCATGGACCGGCGAAGGACAAGGCCGGGCTTGTACTCAGAAAAATAATAAATAATATAAAAATTAATGAGAATAGCGACCAAGAACCCCAGACCTGTCGCATAAACAGCCCCGTTGGTCTCAAACAACCGGATAAGCGGGATATTTAAGCTTAGTTTTACGAGAATACCCGTCAATAAGCTAAGTACTGTAAACCTTTGTTGGTTGATTCCCTGCAAAATGGCAGCGGTCACGGAAAATAACGCAAACAAAATGGTAACCGGCGCATAAACCGCCAAGACAGAGGAGCCGAGTTCAAAGAACCCGTAGAAGGAACCGTAAACACTGTCAGCGAGGACGCTCATCCCGGTAACAGCTGGAATAAGCAAGAATAAGAGAACTTGGAAAGTCTCTGTTAATTGCTGATTATATAATGTCCATTTCTTCTCCACAAACGACTTTGTCACACTCGGCACAATCGAGAGCGAGAACGCCGTAGCAAGCGTCATTGGAATAAGGACGAGCTTCTGCGCAGTCACGTTCAGCACGCCAAATGCCGTATCTGTGATCCCATCAAGGCCAATCGATACCATTGCTCTGTTAAAGGTAAGCGTATCAACCATTTGGAAAAGCGGCATCGCTAAACCAACAAAGATAAAGGGAATCGAATAAAGCACAATCTCCTTGTAAATAGCCCCCATGGAGATGTCCACTTCATTCTTGCTCTCCTGAAGCAAGGCATCCAGATGGACTTTTCTCTTTCGCCAATACCAAAGCAAAACAACTAGACCAGCAATAGCTCCGACAAATGCTGAAAACACAGCTACGCCCATCGCTGTTACAATACTTCCATTTAATAAATTCAAGACAACGTAAGCACCAGCTAGCATAAAGAGAATCCGAATGATTTGCTCAACCACCTGTGAGACGGCTGTTGGTCCCATTGATTCATTTCCTTGGAAGAATCCGCGGAATAAGCTTTGAGAGGGAACAAGAATCAAGGCAAAGCTCACAGCTCTGATAACTGTCGTCACCTCTTCAACAGAATAGGACTGCGTTTCCATGACAGCAGCAAGGCCAGGAGCGGTAAAATACATGAGCAAAAAGGCAAAGATCCCTGTCATCATCATAACCTTTTGGCCTGATTCAAATAGTTTTCTGCCAATAGCATATTCACCCAATGCATTATATTTCGCGACAAATTTCGCTACAGCCATCGGAACTCCAGCAGTTGCGATGCTAATAAAAATCGTATAAGGCGTATAAGCAAACCCATATAGGGCAATGCCCTCTGTCCCTACGATTTTATTAAAGGGAATGACATAGAATAATCCGAGCATTTTCGAAAAAACCATGCCAATAGTCAGTATAAATGTTCCTCTTATCAGTTTCGATGACATGCTTCAAACCCTTTCGCACTTTCCTTATATAGTAGAAATTATTTCTTTATATGTTCACTATTCAGTAGTTTACTCTTTTCCATACTTTTTGACAATGAGATAACTTGTAAGCAACCGGTGATAATTATAAGCTTCAATACCATCCTTAGAAGCATTACCAATATCTACACATTCATTCTTCGCCTTCGCTTTTGCCTTATCAGGAGATTCCCTTATAATAGAGCTTATAAGCATGTTAGAAATGAGTGGAATAGATGAAATATAATGTTGTTGTCATTGGCGGAGGCCCCTCTGGACTAATGGCTGCTATAGCAGCCGCGGAGAAGGGATCCTCCACCCTATTGATTGATAAAGGATCTAAGCTTGGCAGAAAACTCGCCATTTCAGGAGGAGGACGCTGCAATGTAACAAATCGCCTCCCAGTGGATGAAATTATCCGACATATACCTGGAAACGGGAAATTTTTATATGGGGCTTTCTCCGAATTTGATAATGAAGGAATCATTTCCTTCTTCAAGGAACTTGGAGTAGAGCTGAAGGAAGAGGACCATGGGCGCATGTTCCCTGTCAACGATAAGGCGCAATCCGTCGTCGATGCGATGGTTAGACGCCTGCATGAACTAGGTGCACATGTAAGGACAGATACGCCTATCAGCGATGTCATCTATGAAGATGGCCAAGTGAAAGGCATACTGACAAAGCAAGGAGAATTAATTGATACCGATTCCGTCGTCATCGCTGTCGGCGGCAAATCAGTCCCTCATACGGGCTCAACTGGAGATGGATATGCCTGGGCAGAAAAAGCCGGACATACGATTACAGACCTTTTCCCGACTGAGGTGCCGTTAACCTCAAATGAGCCGTTTATTCAAAAGAAGGAATTACAAGGTCTGTCCTTGCGTGATGTTTCTATCAGCGTATTGAATCCGAAAGGAAAAGCGCTTATTACCCATCGCATGGACATGATTTTTACCCATTTTGGATTATCTGGTCCAGGTGTTCTTAGATGCAGCCAGTTTGTCGTAAAGGCTCAAAAGAAATGGAAACTAAAAGAGGTCACCGTCCAGATTGACGCGCTTCCGGACATGAATGCCGAGCAATTGTTCCAGCAAGTGATCGCAATCATCAAGACCGATGATAAGAAGGCCGTCAAAAACAGCCTGAAAGGACTTCTTCCTGAACGATATTTATTATTCCTTCTTGAAAGAAATCAAATTGACCCATCCGCACAGGGAGCGACAATTGCTCATGATAAATGGAGATCATTCTGTCAGGATATCAAGAAATTCCCTGTAGCCGTAAATGGAACGCTCTCCCTTGATAAGGCATTTGTTACCGGCGGAGGTGTTTCTGTCAAGGAAGTCGAGCCAAAGACCATGGCGAGCAAATTCATGTCCGGTTTATTTTTCTGCGGAGAGATATTGGACATACACGGCTACACCGGGGGGTACAATATAACCTCCGCCCTAGTCACCGGCCGATTAGCTGGAATAAACGCTGCCTTGAATGCAGGCACAAGACAATAAGGAAGAGGGATACACAATATGGATCATCTTCAACGATTAGCAAGCAGCAAGATTGTGACCATCCTCCTTTATCTTTTGCTTACCATTTATCTGTTGCTCATGTGCTATTTATTATTTTTTGGCTACTACCGCCAAGGAATTCGGGTCGAAGATTATAACTTGACCCCTTTTGAAACCATCAACATGTATATCGTGTATATGGATTACTTTAGCTTCCATATATGGTTCATCAATTTGTTCGGTAACATCATCGCCTTTATGCCGCTCGGCTTTTTGCTGCCCCTTCTCTCGGACCGATGGAAAGGAGCAATTCGAATCACGATTCTATCCTTTTTCGTTTCCCTTTCCGCGGAAACCATCCAGCTCACCTTCCATGTAGGTCGCTTTGATGTGGATGACATGATCTTAAATACAATCGGAGGCCTTTTAGGCTATATCATGCTTCAAATTCTCCAAGCCTTTGCCTCTGTTATGCTCATGCAAAACAGCAAAATGCCCAAATGAATCTGCCCGTGAATGCTCTTAAACAGCTTCACGGGTTTTTTAGTGAGCAATTGGATGAAACGGGCAAGCTAAGCTATATAAGTTGATTAATTAATTCAGAATATATATAATCAAAAGAAACCATCACGTTATAGTTTGGAGGCACTCCTAATGGGGCAAAGAAACTAAGAATCGGAGAATTATCCAAAGCTACCAATGTCACCAAAAGGACCATTGATTATTATACGAACCTCGGCCTGCTAATCGCTGAGAGATCCCCCTCCAATTATCGGCTTTATGATGAATCTGCCATCGATAGACTGCTATTTATCGAGGAATGCAAACAGAAACAACTATCCCTGACTGATATAAAGAAGGAATTGATAGACCGATATGCCGAGGAAATCGATGTCCAAGAAATACGGGCTAAAATCCAAGACATTGAACAAGAAGTATCCTCGCTCATTAACCATATGGGCCGAGATCAGGAAGTCGTCAAGAAACACGTTGACAGTACTGGCTTGATCCAATCCATGCAGCTGCTTATGCTGCTATTGACTAAATCATAATCATTAACAGGAGGTGTACGTCTTACCCTGGCTGTAAGACTGCTATTTGACTACCATTTATTTAATTGCTTTTGTGATCCTAATTATATTAACCGCCTTTTTCGTAGCGACTGAGTTTGCTATTGTAAAGGTGCGTTCCTCAAAGATTGACCAGCTTGTCGCAGAAGGAAAAAAAGGAGCCTTATCCGCTAAGAAAGTTACCACTCATCTGGATGAGTACTTATCCGCCTGCCAGCTTGGAATCACCGTTACGGCCTTAGGCCTCGGGTGGATCGGGGAGCCAACCTTCGAAGTCATTCTTCACCCAATATTTGAATTTATGGGGCTTGATGTACAAGTCACCCACGTTATGTCTCTTATTGTCGCTTTCATTATCGTGACGTTTATTCATGTTGTCGTTGGTGAACTCGCGCCTAAAACAATTGCTATCCAAAAGGCAGAAGCGATGTCTTTATTTTTGTCACCGTTGATTATTTGGTTCTACCGTATCTTGTACCCATTTATCTGGCTCTTGAATGGATCAGCTCGACTGCTCGTCAAGCTTATCGGATTCCAGCCGGCTTCTGAGCATGAAACAAGCTATTCAGAGGAAGAGCTTCGCCTTTTGCTTGCAGACAGCTACAAAAAAGGATCTATCAATAAAAATGAATATAAATATGTAAACAATATATTTGAATTTGATGAGCGGAAAGCAAGAGAAATCATGGTTCCTCGTACTGAAATCGTCAGCATCTCAAAAGACGACTCTATTGAAGAAGTATTCTCCATTATCCAAGAGGAGCGTTATACCCGTTTCCCTGTAGAGGATGGGGATAAGGATAATATCATCGGATTCTTGAACGCGAAGGAATTCTTGACTGAAATGCACTTGAAGAAGGATGTAACACTCGAATCTTTAGTCAGTCCAGTCATCAGTGTCATTGAAACGATTCCAATCCATGACCTTCTTGTCAAAATGCAGAAGGAGCGTACCCATATCGCCATCTTAATTGATGAATATGGCGGTACATCCGGATTGGTAACGGCAGAGGATATAATCGAGGAAATCGTCGGGGAAATCCGTGATGAATTTGACGAAACCGAATTGCCTGATATCCGAAAACTTGGTTCTGACCATTATATCGTGAGTGGTAAGCTTCTAATTGATGACATTAATGAACTGCTTGAAATCGAAATCTCCAATGAGGTTGTAGACACAATTGGCGGATGGTTCCTATCTAACCATTTCGAAATCCAAGATACCACTGAGGTTGAAGAAGAAGGCTATATCTTCAAAATTCATGAGCATGAAGGCAATCACATTCACTATCTTGAAATCAAAAAAGCAGATAAATAATAAGAGAGCCGATTCCGCAATCCGGAGTCGGCTATTTATTTACGGTAAATGACCATGGCACTGAAACAATAAATCTGATTTTCCTCATCTTCTTCTCCAAAAGCGGCAATCTCGTACTTAATGTCGACGATTTGGTCCTCCCTAATCTGTCCAAGGAAATGATTCATCCCATTCTCCAAGTCTTTTTCATGTTCATAATCAAACATCTTCACTTGTATCATCGGCATCCTGCCTCCTTTTAAGACAATCTTAGCCAAATCGTTTGATTTTTATACACAAATAGCTGATTACGAGCTCACCCTTCCCTTACCGCACATCCTATACATAAGCAGAAGTTTAATACCACATGAGTATCATACTAGGAACAATCTCAACAGGATAACTCATTTATATAAAAAGCCGGCTTACCCCATCGGGCAGCCGGCCTGTATCTTCTGCTTAGTTTGCAACAATATTAACGAGTTTGCCTGGAATTGCGATTACTTTGCGTACGGTTTTACCATCAATTTGCTCGAGTACTTTTCCATTCTCCATAACCGTTTTTTCCATCTCTTCCTTCGTGATATCAGCAGGAACCTGAAGCTTCGCTCTTACCTTACCGTTGATCTGAATGACGATTTCGACCTCATTATCGACCAATTTGCTTTCATCATAGGCTGGCCAAGATGCATAAGCAAGTGTATCATTATGGCCAAGTCTGCTCCAAAGCTCTTCTGTGATATGAGGGCAGATTGGGGAAAGAAGCTTCACGAAGCCTTCCATGAATTGAATTGGAAGAATCTCTGCTTTGTACGCCTCATTCACGAAGACCATCATTTGAGAAATAGCTGTGTTGAAGTGCAGGTTCTCAAGGTCTTCCGTTACTTTTTTCACCGTTTGGTGATATACCTTCTCAAGATGAGTATCCGCCGATTCAGTGATTTTTTCGTTCACTGTGCCGTCCTCGTTGATGTACAATCTCCATACACGATCAAGGAAACGTCTTGAGCCGTCAAGACCGTTTGTAGACCAAGCAATCGACGCATCAAGAGGACCCATGAACATTTCATAGAGACGAAGCGTGTCGGCACCATGGCTTTCTACGATATCATCCGGGTTTACGACATTGCCTTTAGACTTACTCATCTTCTCATTGTTTTCACCGAGGATCATCCCTTGGTTAAACAGCTTTTGGAAAGGCTCCTTCGTTGGCACCACGCCGATGTCATAAAGGAATTTATGCCAGAAACGAGCGTAAAGCAAGTGAAGAACCGCATGCTCAGCCCCGCCGATATACGTATCTACTGGAAGCCAATGCTTCAATTTCTCAGGATCCGCAATAGCGTCCGGGTTTTTCGGATCGATATAGCGCAGGAAGTACCAGCAACTGCCCGCCCATTGTGGCATTGTGTTCGTTTCACGTCTTCCTTTGCGTCCTGTTTCATCCGTTACATTTACCCATTCATCAATGATTGCAAGCGGTGATTCACCTGTTCCGGATGGCTTGATTTCGGATGTTTTTGGAAGCACAAGCGGAAGCTCTGATTCAGGTACCGCAGACATAGTGCCATCTTCCCAATGAATGATTGGGATAGGCTCTCCCCAGTAGCGCTGACGGGAGAAATTCCAGTCACGAAGACGATATGTTATCTTCTTCTCACCAATGCCTTTTTCTTCAAGCCATGCAATCATCTTTTGAATGGCTTCCTCTTTCTTCAATCCATTCAAGAAGTCAGAGTTAACATGCTCTCCCTCACCTGCATATGCTTCTTTTTCGATATCTCCGCCTGCGACAACTTCACGGATTGGAAGATCAAATTTCTTCGCGAATTCATAATCACGCTCATCATGCGCAGGAACCGCCATAATGGCGCCTGTTCCATAGCTCATTAGAACATAATCAGCAATCCACACTGGGATTTTTTCACCGTTTGCCGGATTAACTGCATAAGCACCAGTGAATACTCCGGTTTTCTCCTTCGAAAGCTCTGTTCTCTCAAGATCGCTCTTCGATTGGATGGACTGCTTGTATTCTTCCACCTGTGCTTTTTGCGCCTCAGTCGTAATCTCATCGACAAGCGGATGCTCCGGAGACAATACCGCATATGTTGCTCCAAACAACGTATCAGGACGTGTCGTGAAGACCGTGAATGTCTTCTCTGTGCCATCAATGCTGAAGTTTACGGATGCCCCTTCTGAACGGCCAATCCAGTTGCGCTGCATATCTTTAATGCTTTCAGGCCAATCAAGCTCATCCAGGTCCTCGATCAGACGGTCCGCATAAGCCGTGATTTTCAAAATCCATTGACGCATCGGCTTTCTGATAACCGGGTGGCCGCCTCGTTCACTCTTGCCATCGATAACTTCTTCATTCGCTAGGACGGTACCAAGAGCAGGGCACCAGTTAACTGGGATTTCGTCCATATAAGCAAGCCCTTTTTCATAAAGCTTCAAGAAAATCCATTGCGTCCATTTATAATAATCAGGATCAGTCGTATTGATTTCACGGTCCCAATCATAAGAGAATCCCAGGGATTTAATTTGGCGCTTAAACGTCTCAATATTCTTTGCCGTAAATTCTTCTGGGTCATTCCCTGTATCAAGCGCATATTGCTCTGCCGGCAAACCAAACGCATCCCATCCAATTGGGTGAAGAACATTATAGCCCTGCATCCGCTTCAAACGGGAGAGAATATCCGTCGCCGTATACCCTTCTGGATGCCCTACATGAAGGCCTGCCCCAGATGGGTAAGGGAACATATCCAATGCGTAAAATTTGCGTTTCCCTACATGATCGGTCGTTTTGAATGTTTTATGCTCTTCCCAATAAGATTGCCACTTCTTTTCAATCTCTTCATGATTGAAACTCATCCTAAATTCCTCCTACAAAATCAAATTTCAAGCGTCTTTATGTTTTACACCTGAATATAAAAAAGCCTCTCATCCCTTATATAGTAAGGGACGAGAGGCTATTCATTAGCTTTACCCGCGGTACCACCCTAATTGACGTATGTACATATCACACGTCCGGCTCAAAGTCTTTAACGCAGATCTGCGGCAGTCCTTACTAATCGCTGTTCACGACTGCAACTCAAGGGGGAGTTCATCATGCCGTCCTATTGGCTCGCACCATCCGCCAACTCTCTTAAAAAACGAGCATCATTACTGGTCCCTATCACGGTTATTAAAAAATATATACCTACATTGTATGTAAATCATCCGTAAAGTGCAAGTCCATTTATGCTGTTTTTTCCATTTTGACCAGAAGAGCGATTTGTTATACATGCCGCACCCATTTTTGAATTTCTTTTAATGGCATAACCAGCTAAATCGAGAAGGCTCCTTTTGTATTCTTTTATGTAAAGCAAAAGAGCCGAACGTTCAAACTCGTTCGGCTCAAATCTAGACTAGGCAAATGCATCAGGGTGTACGGTCTTCCATCACGAACTGATTTTCTCAACAGCCTCTAGCGGCGCCTTATGACCATCGCATGCTGAAGATCTTGCACGCGAACTTTCATGCGGTCCAGCTCATCTCGCTGCTGCTCATTCGCACTGTTATTCATCATTGTGAGTTCATTGTATGAATTCTCAAGTCTCATAAGGGCTTCTGTATAGCCCTCCGTGTTATAGTGCTCTTGTTTGGCTGATTCCTCATATTGCTGCTGTGCATATTCAATCGCACTCTCGCAACGACCTAAACATTCATCCATGGATTTATGCGTAGCCATCCTTCCACTCCTTTATTAGTTGGATTGGTTAAGAAATACACCCGAGTCTTATTATGTCCGGCATCACTCTGTAACATAAATAAATTCAGCTGATTACCCGTAATTGTTATTTGGAAAGTATAAATGCGCGTGTTAAAATGAGGGTTATGTGAAAAACAATAAGGAGGGTTTTAACAGATATGAAACAGGCTAACCCTTTTCCATATGCCAGTGACGATAAACGTTATCATACATGGAATTATCATTTGCGCAATCAATTTGGCCATAAGGTCTTCAAGATAGCCCTAGACGGCGGTTTTGACTGCCCGAACAGAGACGGCACGGTGGCCTTTGGCGGCTGCACATTCTGCAGCGCGGCAGGCTCAGGCGACTTTGCCGGAAACCGGGCTGAGGATTTAAAGAAACAATTCGCCGACATTAAAGGGAAAATGCATCAAAAATGGAAGGATGGCAAATATATGGCCTATTTCCAAGCCTATACGAATACGCATGCTCCTGTTGATGTCCTGCGCGAGAAGTTTGAGACGGTCATGAACGAGGAAGGAGTCGTAGGCCTCTCCATTGCAACAAGACCGGATTGCCTCCCGGATGATGTGGTCGAATACTTGGCTGAGCTGAACGAGCGTACCTATCTATGGCTCGAGCTTGGACTGCAAACCGTTCATGAGAAAACAGCGAACATCATTAACCGTGCCCATGATTATCCGACCTATGTCGAAGGGGTCAATAAGCTTCGCAAGCATGGAATCCGGGTCTGCAGCCACATCATTAACGGCCTGCCTCTTGAGACACCTGAAATGATGATGGAAACCGCTCGTGAAGTGGCCAAGCTTGATGTGCAAGGGATTAAGATTCACCTGCTGCACCTATTAAAAGGCACACCGATGGTTAAGCAATATGAAAAAGGCATGCTTCAATTCCTATCATTCGAGGAATATGTGAACCTTGTCTGCGATCAGCTCGAGATTTTACCCCCAGAAATGATCATCCATCGCATCACAGGTGACGGTCCAATTGACTTAATGGTCGGTCCGATGTGGAGCGTTAATAAATGGGAGGTCTTGAATGCGATTGATGCGGAATTAAAACGCCGCAACAGCTACCAAGGCAAGTTCTTTGTGCGCGATGGAGGATTGACTGTACATGAAGCTTGACCGCATCCTTCCATATGCACGGCTCCTGCTCGAAAAAGCGCTCACCCCTGGTGACGTGGCAATCGATGGGACGATGGGCAACGGACATGATACCCTCTTCCTCGCTAAGCTTGTCGGTGAAACCGGACATGTATACAGCATTGACATCCAGGAGTCGGCCCTTGAGCAAACAAGGGCCCGCCTTGAGGAAAATGGCAAGAGCAGCAATGTGACGCTTATACACACTGGCCATGAGCATGTAAAAAGCCGCATTCCCGATGGGACCGAAATAGCGGGTGCCATCTTCAACCTCGGCTATCTTCCAGGCGGGGATAAAGAAATCATCACTACCGCCCCAACTACTATCTCAAGTGTCGAGCAGATTCTTGAGATGATGAAGCCAGAAGGGATCATCGTGCTTGTCATCTATCATGGCCATCCAGGCGGGGACATTGAACGCGATGAAATCCTTCGATTTGCGAGAGCGATTCCCCAGGATACAGCCCATGTGCTTGAATATAAATTCTTGAATCAGCAGAACAATCCGCCCTTCATCGTGGCGATTGAAAAAAGATAACCAAATACTAAAAGCGCTAAGAGAAAAATCCTTAGCGCTTTCTTTATACTTTCACATATTCAGGAATAAAGGATATTTGCGGTTTCCCCATAACTGGGTGCATTGAGCTGATCAGTTCTACTCCATATACAGACATCAGCAAGGACTCATTCAAGAGGAGACTCGCATCCCCCTCTGCAATCTTTTTGCCATCCTTTAATAAGGCAAGCCGGTCTGCATAAAGGGAGGCCAAGTTCAAATCATGCAGAATTGCCACAATTGTTAACCCGTTATTCAATTGCAGCTCCTTCAATAAATTCAAAAGCTCAATCGAATGCTTAATATCAAGATGGTTCGTTGGTTCGTCCAAGAACAATAGCTGCGGAGATTGGGCAAGCGCTTTGGCTAAGAGGACGCGCTGCTTCTCCCCCCCGCTCAAATCCTGAAAGTATTTATGCTTGAAGGCAAGGCTGTTCGTTTTCCGCAGGCACTCATCAACAATGGCATAGTCTTCTTTCTTGTACGTATTAAAGAGACCTTTGCCTTGATAGGGATAGCGGCCAAGGAGCACGATTTGCTCTACGGTGAAATCCAAGCTGACTGCATGCTCCTGACTTAATACAGCTGTCACGCGAGCGAGCTCCTCCTTATTGTATTGACGAACCTCTTTGCCTGAAATTTCAACCGTCCCGTTCATATTAAGCTGCTTAGGGTCAAGGAGAGCCTTGATAAAGGTCGTTTTACCGCTCCCATTCGGGCCTAATAAGGCATAAAACTCTCCCTTTTTTACCTCCATAGAGACCTCATTGAGAACGAGACGTTCTTTCCTGTATCCGGCACTTACATTGCATACTTTTAACATGATATATTCCTTCTTTTTATTCGTTCTCTTATTAATAAATAGGTGAATACAGGTGCTCCAATCAAGGCGGTAACAACCCCGATGGGCAATTCCTGCGGGCTGACAATCGTTCGCGCCACCATATCTGCTATAACCAAATAGCCGCCCCCAATCAGCATCGACAGCGGGAGAAGATGCTTATGGTCTGCTCCCGTAACCAACCGAACGAGATGAGGAATGACAAGACCGACAAACCCAATCGCACCGGATACCGACACTGCAGCACCCGTTAAGAGGCCGGCGCTTATGAGGAGAATCAGCTTCTTCCTTCTCACATTCATCCCTCCATATTGGGCAGCTTCATCTCCTAAGGCTAGCGCATTAAGCTCCCTGTAATGATATAAAATAACAGCAGCTCCAATCACAAAGAAAGGAAAGAATAGGCCAATATGACCCCAGTTCTTCAATGCGACACTTCCCATTAGCCAATTAAGAACCTCACGCATTTGGTCCCCTGAGGACAAGGCGATGATTAATGATATAACAGAGCCGATGAAGGAATTTAAAATAATCCCTGAAAGAATAATGGTCTCATTCGCATACGTCTTGCTCGCCGCCCGCGTGATGCCAAAGACGAGAATAAGCGAGGCAAAGCTGAACAATATCGCGACCAAAGGCAATGTATACGAACCAATGATGGCAATCTCCAGCTGAAAGAACAAGACGATGACCGCTCCAACAGATGCTCCAGAGGAGACACCAATTGTATAGGGATCAGCCAGCGGATTTTGCAATAACCCTTGAAAGGCCGCACCAGCCAAAGCAAGGGCGCTTCCCACTAATAATGCCAGCAATATACGCGGCAGGCGAATATTCCAGATAATCATTTCAATATTTTTCTGACCTTCAAAGAACCCTTCATATCCTGTAATATTTTTGAGGAGAATGCCAACAATCTCTTGCACGGACAAATCCGCACTGCCGCTTATAAGGCCCCAAATAACCGCGACCGCAACGAACAAAAGACTCCCTCCGTATAGAGCGGGCATCTGCAGCCTCCCGCGTTTCCTATCTCTACTACTCATGCTTTTTCCACTCCATCATTCCTTATTCCAAGACAATAAAAAAACCTTAGCTCAAAGGATGAGCTAAGGATTCACGCAAATCAATCATGTGAATGCTTTAAGCCTACTTTTCCCTCCGAAAAATAAGTGCTAAAACCACTAAAAGCAGGTCTCCTGGCTTATGGCATAAACACATGCCAATCACAGTAGCGGGGGCTGCACCGGAATCGCACCGGTTTCCCTATTCTCCCTAAAAAGGGCACTTTCATGGAATAATCAGCTATTTTGTTCTTTCTCCATTTTACTGGAAGGATTGCGAATAAGCAATTTTAATTTTGTGGCGCCAGTCCAATCTCCTTCGCGATCAATTCAAAGGATTTTTTCTTCGCATCAAAGGAATGGGTGATGGTCGTGAGCATGATTTCATTCGCCCGAAAGCGTTCACTAAGCTCTGCCAAGCGTCTCCCGATTGTTTGCGGCGAACCAATAATCATCCGGCGCCGATTATAGAGGATGCGCTCACGTTCAAAAACAGAAAAGCTCTGTTCACCAATTTCATCCGGATGGGGAGTCCCTTCCCGCATAATTCCCTGCGCCAGCCATAGCATCGATAAATCCAGCGATCCGGCAAGATACTCAGCTTCCTCATCTGTTTCTGCGCATATAGCAAATACCGTGACCATTCCGCTTGGCTCAGAATGTGACTCCGATGCTTGGAAATGCTGCAAATAATGCCGCATATTCTCCTCAGCAAATTCACTGTTAATAAAGAGCGCAAAATTATAAGGAAGACCTTTATATGCGGCAAGAGCTGCGCTAGATGAGCTCGAGCCCAGCATCCAAAGATCAGGGTGCTGTCCAATGACCGGTGTTGCCGTCAATCCGTAATAAGGATGAGAATCTGGCAGACGGTCATGCAAGTACCAATACAGCTCGTCCACCTGATCTGGGAAACGATCCTTGCTCGGAATCGGACGGCCATCCTGCAAAGCCCTTGTTGCCCTCGGCATGCCGCCTGGAGCCCGTCCAATCCCTAAGTCGATGCGGCCAGGTGCCAGCCCGGAGAGGACACGAAAATTCTCTGCCACCTTATAGGCGCTATAATGCGGCAGCATTACACCGCCAGTTCCTATGCGGATTTTTTTCGTCCTTGCGGCAATCCACGTCGCCAAAATCTCAGGCGAGGAACCGGCAAGACCAAGACTATCATGATGCTCCGATACCCAAAAGCGCGAATAGCCTAATTTCTCTGCGAGAGTTGCCAGTTCTACTGTATTGCTTAACGCCTTCTCTGTCGGTTCTCCTGCTGCTCTAGGCGATTGATCTAAAATACTGAGCTTCATCAGAATAGATCTCCTTCCCTAAGGATTGTTCTTCACCCTGTTCGCTTTGACATTTTACTAACAGCATAGTAAATCTTACAATTCCAATAAAAGAAATAGGAGCGGAATCCTCCTTGCTTCAATAACTTGCGGACATGGGCTTTGACATCCTTTTGCTTGGCCACTTTTCCATCAGCAAGATAAATGCCTACAAGCCCTTGATTCACCATCTGATGAAAATGACTGTCAGGAATCTTTTTGACATCAAGATTTGCCTGCTCTAAAAAAAGCATAAGCGTTCAATCATCTTCTTTTCTGACTCATAATAAAAACAGAAGTTTAAATCATTTCCGACTCGATCTTCCTCTTGATCGATAAAATAATCAAGCATGATATGGAGGCCTTGCACATAGGGGAAATAGGCATTCCTTACATCTCTTGCCAGCCCGTCCCGAAAGTCAGAGCGAGCCGCATAGGAAACAAGGCAGAAAATCCCAAGCGTCGAGCCAGCACACGCACTGAATTCATACCATGTCATGCCCTCTGGCAAACGGTTTTGATTTTTTGCGAACCATGCTTGTAATCTATGTACCCTTTCTTCCCATATAACATGCTTATGTATTTGGAGATCACAATAATACCCGCAAAGTTCAGCTAAATAGGGCTTTATTTCCTCGTAATGCGGCAAAGCTCGCATAACCTCCTGGCATGTCCCAACCAAATCGGCCAAATATCCGCCGTCATTTTGATCCACCCGCTGCTCATAATAATTCTTGAGCTCAGCTTGGGGGTTAATTGCATGTTTCATGGATTCGTGCAAGAGAGCAAAGTCATCCGGATCCAACGAAGTACTGCGGTCGCACAAATTATCGAGGTAGTCGCTGATTGTCTGATAGGCTACGATGAACCGAATCACCTGGGTTTTGTTTTCCCCCGCGATCAGTGCGAGGATTGACCCCCCTTCACAATGAAAGGTCTTATGGGCAATGCTCGCCTTCGCTTGGATTCGAAGCTCCTCATTAGGAATTGAATTCGCTCTTTCCTCCCAATAGCCCAATTCCCGATGAACGATTGGGAAGATATCTTTGAAAACCAATTTCGCTAAACCGAATTCAGTTGCAGGCAGCCTCAACATTCTCCATCTCCTTAAATGATATAACCGATATTGCGGAGGCGGGCTTCAACAAAGCTCTTGGCGTATTGAAATACGTCCTCCCTCTCTGGCTCATTGAATATCTCATGATAAAGCTTCGGCCATTCCTTATAATGCTTTTCAGAGGCAGGACAATAATTAAACCATTCCCTCACCAAATGGCGGTCAACGATTTTGTCATCTCCCGCCTGCATGACCAAGAATGGAATGTCCGGAAAATCCTCATCAAAATCAAAAGCATCCTTCATGGCCTTTACAAGTTCACGATACCATCTAACAGACACAGTCGTCACATAAAGAGAATCGTTTAAATCAAATTCAATGACTTCTTTATTTCGTGTGGCCATGTCAATCGTCATACCTGTACCTCTGCGATAAGATGGATAAACAAGATTTATGATATGAGAGAATGTATCGAGCAGTTTAGGCGGATTAATCAATGTGCCAAAGCATGGTGAAGACAGAATGACTCCTGCAAGGTTAAACTCTCTTGATTGCAGCATTTTAATAACAATCAGACCTCCCATGCTATGGCCAAGCATGAAGACAGGGAGGCCGAATGTATAAGCTTCATTGATCCATGTCTCCACAGTATCAAGATAATCTTCAAATGAATCGATATGGCCTCGGTTTGACCTAGAGGTCATCCCTTGTCCAGGCAGGTCGCCAATGATAACATGGTATCCAGCTGACAGCCATTTTTGGACAAGCCATGTGTATCTTCCGGAATGCTCCATTGCCCCATGGACAATGACAATCACTCCATATGCCTTCCCCTCTGTTTCCCATTTTTTCATAGCTGCACTCCTCCAGTTTGTATATACGTAAATATATTTACACATGATTTTTTTATATGTACACTTTTATTAACTATTATTTTACAATAGATTGCGGAGGTTATGAAATGAAATTATATCAATATAAAGATAAAACCCCTTCCATCCATCCATCTGCTTATATAGCTGACTATGCCGTCATTAGCGGAGATGTGACGATCGGCGAGCACTCAAGTATTTGGTTTAACACCGTCATCAGGGGGGATGTAGCCCCAGTTATTATCGGCACTAAAGTCAATGTACAAGATAACTCCGTACTGCACCAAAGTCCTAATAACCCGCTGATCCTTGAGGATGATGTGACAATTGGACACCAATGTATCCTTCATAGCTGTCATGTAAAGAAAAAAGCCTTGGTTGGAATGGGGTCCATCATTCTGGATGGTGCTGAAATAGGCGAAGGAGCTTTCATTGGAGCAGGCAGCCTTGTCCCGCAAGGAAAGAAAATCCCGCCTAATACCCTTGCGTTCGGCAGACCTGCCAAAGTTATCCGCCCGCTGACCGAGGAAGACAAAAAAGATATGGACCGAATCTATAAAGAATATGCGGAAAAGGGGCAATATTACGCCGCCTTGCAGCCCATTCAGCTAAAAAACTAAGCCAATTTAAAAATAGGGGATACATCTTATTGTATACCCTTTTTTTATTTCGCTTATCATTATTCCCCATCCTCGTGTGTCATACGCTAAACGTAAATTCCTATACTAATTGTACTAAATAGGAAGGGTTTTGGTTTCGTTTTCCAGAAAATTTCTAAAAAACATAAAGAAATAGCATCCGCTGCTCGCGGATGCCGTCATGATTAGTGCATGGTTACTAACTCTTCAGGTTTCGTTTGAAAAGAATACTTTTTTTCGATAAATACTCCATGCCAGATCATGAAAACAAGCACCGTCCAAATCTTACGGCTATAATCGGCTTTGCCATTCACATGATTGTCAAGCAATCGGTAGATGACGTCCTTATGGAACAGGTGATCTGTCTCACTTTCAGCTATCAGATTCATTGCCCATTCATGCATTTCATTCTTCAGCCAATGACGGATAGGAACAGGAAATCCGAGTTTCTTTCTCGTCAGGACATGTTCAGGAACGATTCCTTCAACAGCCTTCCTTAAAATATACTTGGTTGTTCCATGGCTTGTCTTCATATCAGTTGGGATTTTGGAAGCAACTTCAAATACTCGTTTATCAAGGAACGGTACACGTAATTCAAGGGAGTGCGCCATCGTCATACGGTCCGCCTTTAACAGAATATCCCCTCTAAGCCATGTATGAATATCAATGTATTGCATTTTGCTGACATCATCATAACCGGAAGCTTCCCGATAAAATGGCTCCGTAATTGCTTTATAATCCAATCCTTCTTGATACGATTTGTATAATTCTTTCTTCTCCATCTCTAAAAACATTTTCGCATTACCGATATAACGTTCCTCCATTGGCGTACAGCCGCGCTCAATGAAGCTCTTTCCTCTGACTCCTTCAGGGAGCATAGAAGCAATATATTTTAGAGAACGGGTCATGATTGCCGGCATTTTAGCAAAAACCCCTAAAGATTGCGGCTCACGATAAATATTGTACCCGCCGAACAGTTCATCCGCCCCTTCCCCTGACAATACAACCTTCACATGCTTCCTCGCTTCTCTTGAAACAAAGTAGAGCGGTACGCATGCCGGGTCGGCCAATGGGTCATCGGCATGCCACATGATTTTTGGGAGCTCCTGCATATATTCCTCTGGCGAAATGATATAGCTTATGTTTTCTATGCCCAGCTTCTCTGCTGTTTCTTTTGCTACATCAATCTCACTAAAACCTTCATGCTCAAATCCGACAGAAAACGTTTTAATGTTCGGATGATATTTCTTGGCAATAGAAGCAATTATCGACGAATCAATACCGCCTGACAGAAAAGAGCCTACAGGCACATCTGAGCGCATATGCTTTTGCACACTGTCAATCATCACGTCCCGGATTTCCTCCACCCAATTTTCCTCCGACTTCAGAACTGGCGAAAAGGATGCTTTCCAATAGCAGCCAATTTCCATTGGCTCACCAATTGTTTTCTTTAAGTAATGTCCCGGCAGCAGCTTCTTAATTCCATTCGTCATCGTCTCCGGTTCCGGCACGAATTGATAGGTCAAATAATTCTGCAAGGCCTCCAAATTGACTTCCTCATCACCAGCTGCCAAAACGATACTCTTCTTCTCAGAAGCAAAGAATAGCTTTTCACCTTCCTCTTTATAGAAGAACGGTTTAATTCCAAATTGGTCACGCGCTGCAAAGATTGATTTTTCCTCTTTATCCCAAATAACAAATCCAAACATTCCGCGGAGCATCTTGACCGCTTCTTCTCCATAATAAGCATAGGCCGCTAAGATGGCTTCCGTATCGGAATTTGTTTTGAATTCAAGTCCTTTCAGGGCAAGCTCTTCCCGCAGCTCCAAATAATTATAAATTTCTCCGTTAAAGACAATCCAATACCGCTCGTTCTCATAGGAAAGCGGCTGATGGCCACTTTCCAGATCAATGATACTTAAACGGCGAAACCCCAATTGTATATGCTCATCCATATAAAAGCCTTCATCATCAGGCCCCCTATGGTAAATAAGATTGTTCATTTCCTTTAAATCATCTGAGGCAAGAGTGTCCTGGCACTGATTTAAAACACATCCTACAAAACCGCACATTATAAATAAAAACCTCGCTTAAATAGATATTTTTTACAATTCCGTCCATATACTATCAGACTTTCCTTGCATTAATTGTCGAAGAAGGAGTTATTTTTTGAAATATATGTAATTTTTATAAATCTTTTGTATGGTAAGTAGTAAAGGCTTAGAAAATGGTTAATCCCAAAATTCACTCCCACACCAAAAGGATAACCATTATTGATTCGAGAGAGTTCCCCATAAGGAGAATGGTGACTGTCCATGTAAAACTAGGCATAAAAAAACTGCAGACAAAACCAAAATGATTTTGTCTGCAGTCTGAAATGGTAAATAGGAACAGCTCCCAGGCTTATAATGCAGCCTGTGTGCGCAGTTCTTCTGCCTTATCCGTTTTTTCCCATGGAAGGTCCAGATCGTTTCGGCCAAAATGACCGTATGCAGCTGTTTGTTTATAGATTGGGCGGCGGAGGTCAAGCATTTTGATAATGCCTGCAGGACGAAGGTCAAAGTTCGTACGGATGAGTTCAACTAACTTCTCT
>JAEIGA010003894.1_pt1 | contig 23201 bp, 23 predicted proteins | sample 9270691 | NCBI WGS metagenome assembly JAEIGA01 (sample SAMN17057246, study PRJNA624740) | gut metagenome | biome: biome; isolation source: fecal sample | host: Bos grunniens | place: China: Xizang | collected 2019 | reverse complement strand
TAGAGAGTGAATAAAAAGTGTATTTTGTCGTTACGCTTGCCCTCAAAATGCTCATTTACGCCCAGTAAACTCCGCTTTTTCGGGCTTCGCAAGCCTAAAACTACATCTTTTTATTCACTCTCTTAGGGGCTGGCTAAGTTACTTTTTAGTCAGCCTCTAACATTTAAATCCTCGCGCTACGCCCTCTTGATGATATAGGTGACAATGCCCCATATCGCAAATTCATTATCCGCAGTTACACGAATAGGCTGAAACTTGGGGTTCGCAGCTACTAGAAGCATGTGATCATCATGGCGCTCTATACGCTTCACCGTAAACTCCCCATCTATGAAGCATACCGCCGAGCAGCCATTGTAAGGCTCTATGCTACGGTCCACAATGATAATATCTCCCTCGTCCATATCCGCCTCGACCATAGAGGTTCCGCCAACACGAAAGAAGAATGTCGAAGAGGGGTGCTTAACAAGGAGCTTCAGCAGGTCGAGCTTCTCACGAGGCTCCTCATCAGCCAAAGAGGGAAATCCTGCACGCACCTCACCAAGCATATCCAACTCTAGGCTTTCGGGCATATCTATATTATATGGTTTCATAAATACATCTTTTTTAGATTCTATTTTTCAATCTCCTCGGTGTAGATAACATCATACATACTGCGTAGCAAGGCTCTATCGGCAATAATCTGACGTAGCTGCTCCAGACGCTGACTATTCTCTGACTCGGGGAACCATAACTTGAGGTAACCACCGTAGTTATACTTCTCTTCAAGATGCTCCACCATACGCTCATAGCCCTCCTCGTACCCCAACTCTGGGAAGTTAGCAAGCGTATACTGTATCGTACGGCGTAAAATTGTATTGGGCTCAATAATCCTATCGGCCTCGGCAACAATACGTCCATATATGGTTCGTGGTGGCTCTTTTGCCGAAGCGCGATGATCCTCCACAGCATCAGCCATCGTAGCTATCTCTTCACAAGAGAACCATCTTTCGAGGCTCTTATCAGCCAACATTATGCGCTTCGAGGCCACATGGTGACTCTCACGACCCTCCACAAGGCCTGTATCGTGATATGCAGCTATGGCATAGGCCATGTTTACATCAAGGCCATAGATGCGTGCTAGGCGTAGACTCTCTGAAATAACCATATCGACATGATCGCGTCTGTGCGCTGCATCATGAAGGTCATATCGGGGAAGAATCTCCCTCTCTACATACTCTCTTAACTCATTATTAACCATACACTAACCTACCACTACCTCTACTAAATCTTCACGCTGTAGATACCTCTGCGCTAGATGCTGTATGTCCTCGGGGATTATAGCGTTTATAATCTCCACATTACGCTCTGTAGAGCTATTATCCATACCACACATTATATTCTCAATGGTGACATCTGCAATGCCAAATGGGCCATCAAGGATGCGAAGTATCTCACCTATCATCATATTCTTCGCCATCTGCAACTCCTCCTCTGCGATAGGCTCCACACGTAGGCGCTCAATCTCGTAGTATATCTCGCGCAGTGCATCTTCGGCATGGTCGCTTGTCACCTGCGTTGCTATGGCTAGATATCCCTCCTTATCGAAATTTACCATGGCAGCCATAACGCCATAAGTATAGCCATGCTCCTCGCGGAGATTCTGCATAAGGCGCGAGCCAAAGTAACCACCAAGGATAGTTGCCACTACCTGCATACCCACAAAATCGGCATGTGTGCGCGGAAAGAGCAGACGTCCTATGCGTATGGAGGTTTGTATCGCGGAATCCACACTTTTAAAGACCTTATGCGTTGTTCTGGGAGCAGGATAGACAACCCTCTGCGTATCGCCCTGTGGTAATGTCTCGGCGATGCCCGCTATACCTCGTAACACCTCATCGCTGATATTTCCACTACATACCACAAAGCAGTTATCAGAGGTGTAAAGCTCCTTATATAAGGAGATGATATCCTCGCGTGTCACATCATCGTAGAGCCTCTCATCGGCCGAGATTCCGTAAGGGTGTTCGGCACCAAAGAGTGCCTGCGCAAATAACTCGCGCGACTGCACCTCTATCTTTTTACGCTCTACGGCCAAGCCCTGCTGACGCTTCTTGCAGTATATATCCAATTCTCGCTCCTCGAAGGCTGGGCGAAGGATAATCTCACGTGCCACGTTGAGCGTCTTATCGAAAAACTTTGATAGCGACACGAAGGAGATATATACATAATCACGGTCTATATTCACATCGTAGTATGAGCCATAGAAGTCTAGCTCATCGGCAATCTGCTGCGCCGACATCGAAAGGCTACCCTCACCAAGCATATTGAGCGTTGTAGAGGCTGTGAAGGCCTTATGCTGCATGGAGCTTCCTGCTCGAAATACAAAGGTAAAACGAACTACCTCAAAATCATCCGAGTAGAGAGTATATATATCCACGCCATTTGCCGTAGCATGCTTCGTAGCACGAGGCATATCTACGCTATTAGGGATTATAATATCGGGTTGTGGTTTTATAGTTGTATTAACCTGTTTCATCACTTTGCGCGGTAAATTAGTGTTGAAGAGTTATTCATCGTGAAGCATCGGCAAGCAAAATCCGACACATCATCGCGTGTTAGGGAGCGAAATATCGCAGCCTCGCCATTAAGGAGAGATATGTCGCCAATCATGGCGTAATAGCCAAGGTTCATAGCCTTATTCATGATATTTATCTCACCCATAAGGATATTGGCCTCAAACTTATTCTTCACCTTCTCCATCTCATAATCGGAGATAGCTCCACTCTTGAGGTCGTTAAGTTCTCCCCACAACGCCTCCTCTGCCTCCTGCTCCGAGGTTGTAGGCATCAGACGCCCCTTGATAATGAAGAGTCCTGCATCGATGCTTCCTGTGATGTAGGCATTGACATTCGAGAAGAGACCTCTATCCTTAACCAGGCGATTTACCAGACGTGATGACTCGCCACCAGCAAGAAGGTCAGATGCTAGGTCACCAATGAAGAAATCTCTTGAGAGGCGATTGCCCATGTGGAAGGCTATGGTGATATCCGTGGCAGGAACATCGCGCTCCACCTCTAGTCGGCGTGGCTCACTCTGTATCGGTTCTTCAGGTATGGGGGCTACCTCACCGCCATTATCCTCTATATCAGCAAAATACTCCGTAGCCAGGGCTATCATCTCATCCTCATCCATATCTGCCGAGATGGAGAGTATCGCTCGTGAGGGGCGATAATGAAGGTCATAAAATTCATGTACATCGGCCAGCGTTGCACGCTCGATATGCTCGGGTGAGATACCTATAGTAGCCCAACGATAGGGATGCACGGTGTAACACAATTCGCGCAACAAAAGTAGCTCATCGCCATAAGGTTGATTGAGATATCGCTGCTTAAACTCCTCTATGACAACATGTTTCTCTGCCACACATGCCTCCTCCGAGAGGTTTAGGTTACGCATACGGTCACTCTCCAGCCACAACGCTGTTGCGATATTCTCCTTGGGAAGCGTTACATAGAAATTGGTGTAGTCGTTGGTCGTGAATGCGTTGTTTTCGCCACAGGCCATCTGCACAGGAGTATCAAAGTCGGGGACATTATAAGTACCACGAAACATGAGATGCTCAAAAAGATGAGCAAAACCTGTCTTATGCTCCGACTCATTACGCGCACCCACCCTATAGAGGATATTTACCGCAGCAAGTTTCGATGCATGGTCGCGATTCACAAGAATCTGCAATCCATTGGGAAGTATTACACCTTTATATTTTATCATAATTACTCGGTTTATCTTACAAAGATAGGAAATTGTATTGAGATATCAACACTCGAGAGGCTTCAATTTGCAAAGAGTACCCTGTAGTAGAGGCATCACATGATGCCAAAGATAGGAAATTGTATTGAGATATCAATACTTGAATGATAGATTTTACTCCACTACAAAAGTTCCTCTTTTGTGTGGCACACTCCTTGCGGAATAGGGAGATATATCTAACACAGAATAAGATGCTTCTACGCGCCATAAACATTCTCACACTCCTTGCAAGCATACTGCTTTTAGGCTCCTTATCGCTGGAGATTATATACTCCACAGAGCTAGCCAAGTTCTCCAACGAGTACTCATGGGCAATGCTAATAGTCTGCATAATTTTTCTTGTAGACTTCTTTGTCCTGATGGGGCATAGCAACCACCCCTGGAGATACCTAGGGCGTAACTTCGTGATGCTTCTACTCTCTATACCCTACCACTTCATTGCAAATATTGCAAATGTAGAGCTAACTCACAGCCAAACAATAATCTTGAGTGGCGTGGTAATGCTTCGCGGTGTTATGGCTCTCTACATCACCCTACGCTGGCTCATAGCTCGCCGCACGACACGTCTTTTATGGGCATATATCGCTACCGTGGCGGTATGCACCTACTTTGCAGCACTCTTCTTCTACGAATATGAAGCACCTGTAAACAGCAGCCTTAAGAGCTTTGGCGATGCGCTGTGGTGGGCAGCTATGAACATGACCACCGTGGGTGCCGAGATATTTCCCGTAACGGCCATAGGCAAGGTTATATGTGTGGTACTGCCTATTATTGGTATGGCTATGTTCCCCATATTTACTGTTTACGTCACATCGCTCTACAATCGCACAGATGGCACGATAGTTGCCCAAAGTAACAACAAACCAAAATCAGAATAAGATGAAAAAGATTCTACTATCTATTGTATCTGTTGCCACCATTGCAACAATCATGGGATGCTCTGCGGAGCGGCGCTGGGGCGATAAGGAGCGAAGAGAGCTACGGCAGGAGCTACGCGCCTATCGCGACATGGCATATCTCGACAACCTCGAAGATATGGAGTTTGAGACATTCTCGGGCGATGTCGTAGAGGCTATAGAGATAGACTACCCTATCTACACCACCTTTATAGAGCTACCAGGTAAGGGTGATACTGTGGAGGTATATGTGGTATCTACAATCGTTGAGGAGCTAAATGCAAACCCTCATAACATGCGTAACATATACCCTTACCCTATGCTTGTCGAGCAGGGAATCCTCCCCGCAGGGCTAAACCATCAGGCTCAACGTGCCTTTTACGACTGTCTGGCATACCGCGTAAAGCAGTATTACCCATCTACACTAGCCTTCTTTGAGGATATCGTGGATAGCGCAACAACACCTACCCCAATTACCAATATGCAGATGGCATGTGCCGCAGACCTCTTTGATTGGGGCGTTGAGGTGGATGAGACAGTAATAATTAGCAACACACCAGAGTAGAGTGCCGAAAATACCCATTAATAGTTAAGTATAAAGTTTGTGTTAGTGTGGAGTCTGTTCAATAGTTGAGCAGGCTCCTATTTATATATAGGAGTTTGACCTCGCTGTGAATATTCCTTATTCGTTACTTCACAGCTAGATATTTGCAGAATTAAAATAAGTTTCTTATATTTGTGAATCTACTAAAACAAACATTACTTTAACTATAACAAATTATGGGACTACTACAAGAGTTTAAGACATTTGCCCTTAAGGGTAATGTTGTAGACATGGCTGTCGGTGTTATCATCGGTGGAGCATTTGGTAAAATCGTGACATCACTTGTTAATGATATTATCATGCCTCCTATCGGTGTATTGCTCGGTAACAAGAACTTCTCTGATTTGGCTGTAACTCTCAAGGCTGCACGTCCAGAAGTTTTGGATGAGATGGGTGCTGTTATTGAGCCTGCTTCAGCAGAGGTGCTATGGAAGTATGGCGCATTCTTGCAGGTGACTATCGACTTCCTTATTATCGCAGTGAGCGTATTTGCAATGATTAAGATTATCAACAAGCTCACATCACTACGTCAGAAGGAGGAGGAGGCCGCTGCTGCACCAGAACCAGAACCAGCTCCAGCACCAGAGCCAGAACCTACTAAAGAGGAGATTCTTCTTACAGAGATTCGCGACCTTCTTAAGGATAAGAAGTAGTTGATATTCTGGCTACAAGAGGTAGAATTTATCACATCAACTGGGGAGTATCCAATAATTTTCGGATACTCTCCAGCTTTTATAATGTAATGGTTAAACGAAGACCTCGAGGATTACCCTACTTTGGTTACGCAGCAACTCATCCACACGTGCCATCACACTTTTGGAAAGCACAGGACAACCAAAGCTGCCTACCGTAGGTATTGGGAAGATAGGGAGCGTTGTTGTATAGCTCCAGCCATGCAGCACCACACAACGCGAGCGCAGATTACTATTGGTGGATTCTAGGCCATCGAGGCGATAGGCAATGCCATAACTACCCTCATAGCGTTCAGCAACAAGCGCACGACCAACACTAGATAGATGCGAGCCATCCTCATTCGACAGACGCGCGTATGCCGAACGGCGATGCGACCTTTGTGAGCCGCTACCATGACTCACAGGAGATGAGAGTATGGGTCTGTTTTGCTCAAAATCCCACACCATAAACCTACAACGCCCCGAGTGACGCGATAGGTCTACAAAGAGAGCCAGATGGGTGTTATACCCCTCCTGCTCACAATAGCTACGTAGTGCCACGGCACGTGCTTCAACCCTACTCCGCAAGCTCATCTTTGAGTTGTTTTAGTAGCTGCGGAACACCTACAGCACCACGCTCCTTGATGTGAGTCAGGGGATTACGTATCATCGCAGTATCGGGATTTCCGGGGTCCACCAAGTAGATAGGCACCTGACGGTCACGGACATAGTAGACAAGAGCCGCAGCGGGATATACCGCCAACGAAGTCCCTACAACAATAAGTATATCGGCAGCTGCAACAATTCTACATGCAGTGTCAAACATCGGCACATCCTCGCCAAAAAATACAATGTGAGGACGTAGCAGTGCGCCATCCTCGCCACGAGCATCTATATCCTGCTCCCAACCTTCGTTTATATCATATATAAGCTCTGGATTGCGCTCCGAGCGCAGCTTCATAAGTTCGCCGTGAAGGTGCAACACTCGTGACGAACCAGCCTGCTCGTGGAGGTTGTCTACATTTTGCGTAACAACGCACACATCTGCCCACTCCTCCATCGCGGCAATAGCGAGGTGTCCAGCATTAGGGCGTTTTGTGAGCGACTCCTTTCTGCGCATATTGTAAAACTCAATAACCTGCTCTCGGTTATTGCGTAATGCTTCTGGGGTGCAGACATCCTCGATGCGATAATTGGCCCATAGGCCATCAGCATCACGAAAGGTGGAGATACCACTATCGGCACTAACACCTGCACCGGTAAATACTACAATTCTCTTTTTCATCTCTCTAATTCATTTTAATTGTGGTCGGCAGCCTCATCCTCCAAAGGCACGGCGTAGAATAGCCCCACGTTGCTTATATTTGCAACGCCACGCGCGCCACGGATTGTTATACGTAACCGCTCGGGGTGCAACTCCTCAAAGCGCAACAGACGTTTATAGCCTATGGTTGTAGCCTCGGCGACACAGCACCACTTACCATCGCTATAGATTTCGACCATAAAATCCTCTACACGCTGACCACGTGATATATCCTCTTGTATAAGAAGCGTATTGACCGTGGAATCTATCACCACATCATACTCTAGTGACTCACCAACCGCTACAGAGCGCGCCTCATCGCCATTGACAACCATATTTTCAGCAAATGTGGCACGCAGATACTCCGACAGCTCCTTAACACGCTCTACATCCACCTCATGAAGCAACCCGCGACTATCGGGAGGAATATTTAGTAGTAGCGTGGAGTTACATCCCACAGAGCGAAAATAGATATCTACAAGGTTAGCCAACGAGCGCACCTCGCTATTCTGCTCGGGGTGGAAGAACCACCCTGGACGTATCGAAACATCTACCTCCGATGGATACCAATATGCCTCATCAGCCTTCGCAACAAGATTGCGACTACCCAAATCCTCGGACATCTCCTCCAAGCCTAGCTCTATATTTGCTGAACTTCGGTGAGTATACGACTTTGGCGCTATGAGCGTGGCGCTCCACTCTGTGGCACGACCTAGGCCACCCTCATTACCTACCCAGCGAACATCATCACCCATGATAGCTGTAACGGCATGTGGCTGCAGGTTACGTATCAGAGCAAATATAGAGTCCCAATCATACTCCTGAACACGGCCATTAGGCCCCTCGCCACACGCACCATCAAGCCATATCTCATGCACTTCACCATAGTTGGTGAGCAACTCGGATAGTTGCGCCATGTAGAACTTGTTATACTCTGGAGAGTTGCCATAACACTCTGTATTGCGATCCCATGGTGAGAGGTAGAGGCCAAACTTCATACCATACTTGTCGCACGCCTCACGAAGCTCCCTTACAACATCCCCCTTACCATTGCGCCATGGCGAACTCTTGACACTATACTCTGTGGTAGCGGTGGGCCACAGACAAAAGCCGTCATGGTGCTTGGCCGTAAGAATCACCATCTTAAAGCCAGCATCGCAGAGAGAAGAGACCCACTGCTCACAATCCAACGCCGAGGGGTTGAAGAGTTGTGGGTCATCGTTGCCGTCACCCCACTCATTACCCGTGAAGGTATTGATACCAAAGTGTAGGAAGGCTGTCAATTCCATCTGCTGCCACTCCAACTGCTGGGGTGTAGGCACAAGGCGCGATATCATATCTATCTTTGTATCGAGCGAAGCGCCTTCGGGGAATTGTACACATTTTGTATATAGCGTCTCGCTAGGTTGTGAAGAACATGACACCAAGGTAAGGAGTGTTGCAATAAGCAGACACCGACTAAAAAGTTTATTGCACGACATAGAAAAATTGTATAAATAATGACAAAGATAGAGTAAATAACAGAGATATCAAACTATTTTAGGGCTAATAATTGGCACATATCACGAAAAGCACTACCTTTGCCACAAACTAAAATTAAGCACAGATGAAAACATCACTAAAAGAGTTATCTCTTAAGGCTATTAAGAACCTCGGTTTGTGGATAATCTTCGCAATGATTATCGGTATTGGAGTAGGTATAGCTATGGGCCCTGATGCCTCGGCATTCAAGCCCCTAGGCGACCTATTTATTCAACTTATCAAGATGCTCGTAGTACCCTTGGTACTTGTATCAATCATCAGTGGTGCTGCAGCACTAGGCGAGACCAAGTCCGCAGGTAAGATTGGCTTTATAAGCATCGGCTTCATGCTTGTAACAACAGTTATATCTATTGTTGTTGCCTTGCTTCTTGGTGAGATGTTCCAGCCTGGTACATCCATAGATCACTCCACCGTGGCAACGCTAGCCGAGGGTTATGAGGTAGCACAAAGTACCGCGCCCCAGCCTATGGGATTTTGGGATACGGTAATCGGCATGATTCCTGAAAACCCTATAGCAGCGCTTACTAATGGTAACATTCTTCAGATTATCATCTTTGGACTATTCTTTGGCTTTGGTATCTCGGCCCTAGAGCGTGAGAAGCGCACAAAGGTCTCAAATGGTCTAAACATGATTCTTGAGGCTCTCATCTGGTGTATTGGTAAGGTGATGTATGTAGCGCCATTTGGTGTATTTGGCCTTATTGCCGATGCTACAGGAACCTTCGGATTTGAGATTCTCATCAAGGTTGCTAACGTGCTATGGATAGACCTGCTTGCAGTTGCCATCATAGGCCTCGGATTGTATCCTTTGTGTGTGTCGCTATTCTCACGCGTTAAGCTCAAGGATTACTTCCGTGCTATGGTTAAGCCACAGATTGTATCATTCTCAACAGCATCATCACTCGCCACACTCCCCGTAAATATGAATGCTTGTGATGAGATGGGTATCTCGAAGCAGACATCGGGCTTTGTGCTTCCATTGGGTGCAACAATCAACATGGCAGGTAATGCTATCTATTACGCCCTCATAGCAATATTCTTTGCTCAATTCTATGGCATAGACCTTCAGATGGCCGATTACGTATCTATCACCGTGGTATGCACACTTGGTGCTATAGGTCAGGCGGGTGTTCCAGGCCCAACACTCCTTGCAGCAGCGGTGCTTGTGGCAGCAGGAATACCTCTCGAGGGTCTACCTCTCTTCTACGCCCTTGACCGTATCTTCGACATGATACGTACAACGCTAAACATCACAGGCGATGCGGCATGCACCGCCGTAGTAGATCGCTTTGTAAAAGAGGAGCAGGAGGCGTAAACATCGAAGATTCAGCAATAAAGGTCTGTTCAACCGAAAAAGTTGAGCAGACCTTTTGTATATATATTTAGGTGGTACAGTGTTTGCTTCTGTGATAGAAAAACATTTCTATTATGAGACACTCATTTATCATCTTCGCGGCTATAGCTACCGTAGCAATAGTAGGCATCACCACAAATATCGATGCACAGAACAACACCCCTGCAGAGAAGAAGGCTAAACACACAGCAGCGCAAAATGCACGACAACAACAACGCGCCGAGCGCATAGCGGCCTTCGAGAAACATATCGACTCGATAGTCCTTTCGCAGCACTTTCGTTTCGAGCCACAGACTATGCAGCAGCTCCCCGCGGGCATCACACGCAACCTCATGAATCCTGAATACGAGATACAGGTATGGGGCAGCGAGGTAGATGTATGTATACCATATATCAAGGGTATCACACCGCCATACTATCCCGTAATATTTAACTACGTACTGCCATACGTATCGGGCTACACCACCGAGCAGACTCACGATGGGTGGAGCATAACCTTTAGCTCCACGCTATACTCCTCTAACGACTATACATTTCATCTAGAGATATACTCCCGCTATGGTGGCGCACTACTTACCATTAGCTCGCCATTCTACAACTCGGTGCAGTATACGGGAAATATCTTTGGCATATAACTACCTATTGTGCCTGTGACGACACTCCTTGTTACACCCCTCACAACTACTTGTGCTATCGCCACACACAAAGAAACGCCATGCACGCCGCACAAGCACCACAGCCACGACAACAGCGACAACAGCAACGCTCCAATCCTGCCACGTCATAGCCTACACAATTAGAGAGGTTATAAGATATCCTATCCATGCCACCACCCACGCTACAGCAGTGTTGTAGAGTGCCGAGCCTACAGCCCACTTCCAATTTAGCTCCGCACCTATCGCCATGATTGTCGCCAAGCATGGTAAGTAGAGAAGCGAAAATATGAGAAATGCCACAGCCGTAGGGATAGACATACTAGAGGCTATACGCTCACTCACCGATGGTGATAGCTCCTCATCATCCACAGCCTCCTCATCACCAGGCTGGGCATAGAGGACATTCATGGTGCTTACCACAATCTCCTTAGCAGGAATACCCGAGATGAGGGCTATTGTAGCCTGCCACTCCATATCCATTGGGGCAAACATAGGCTGACACCACTCTCCTATATATCCCATGTATGACTGCTCAAAACGTGGGGCATCAGGCTCCTCCACGCTCTGTTGAGGGCGAGGATAGTAGCTCAACAGCCACACCACGATAGAGGCTATAAGGATAAGGCCACCCATCTTCTTAAGATACTGCGCACACTTCGACCACATGTGACGTATGGTGGCCGTAGCAGTAGGAATACGGTATGGCGACAGCTCCATAACAAATGGTGCCTCCTGCTCTCTAAACATAAACCTACGCATGAGGCGTGCCGAGACAACAGCCAACAACATACCTCCGACATAGAGCAAGAACAACACCGTGCCAGCATGCTCGGCAAAGAAGGTTCCAACAATCATCATATAGATAGGTAGACGCGCACTACAAGACATAAATGGCACTACCATAATAGTTATTATACGCGATGTTGTACACTCTATGGTTCTACATGCCATTACCGCAGGGACATTACATCCAAAGCCCATGACCATTGGTATAAACGACTTACCATGGACTCCCATGTGGTGCATAACCTTATCCATTATAAATGCTGCACGCGCCAAGTATCCCGAGTCCTCCAAGAGCGAAATAAAGAGGTAGAGAATCATGATATTTGGAAGGAATACCAACACACTACCTACGCCATTGATAACGCCATCGGTGATCATATCTCTCAACGCGCCCTCGCCCATCAAGCCATGCACGGTGTCGTAGAGCCACGACACACCCATCTCTATCCACTCCTGGGGATAGGCACCAAGGGTGAAGGTGCAGTAGAACATAAACCACATAAGGGCAAAGAAGATGGGGAATCCCCAGATGCGGTGTGTGACAATAGCATCGAGCCTATCTCCCAGCGTATTACGGTCATTCTTCACGGCAGTATATGTCTCCTTGAGCGCTCCCGAGATAAAGCCATACTTCTGCCTAGCAAGAGAGGTCTCTATATCCTCACCTAGCGACTCCTCGATACTCACCCTAGCACGCGTAGCCATCGCTATCCATTGCTCACGGTGTGGCGAGGACTCTATCATCGTCATAACCTCCTTGTCACCCTCAATAAGTTTCAAGGCATAGTAGCGCGGCGGGAAGTGCGCAATAAGCTCCTCGCGATGCTTGCGCATATCCCTGTTTAGCGCCTCGAGATGCTCCTCTATTACCGAGCCATAGCCAATATGAATATGTCGCACCCTAGGGTCACGATTCTCATATACCGCTATCACTGCATCTAGAAGCTCCTCTATACCTCGCGCCGATGGTGCCACAACAGGGATAAGAGGTACACCAATCATCTCACCCAACATCTCATGGTCAAACTTTGCCCCACTACGCTCCAACTCATCATACATATTGAGGGCTACGACCATTTTGGGACTTATGTCAATTAGCTCGGTGGTGAGATATAGGTTACGCTCTAGGTTTGACGCCACAACAGTATTGATAATAACATCGGGCGCACTCTCCACAAGATGTCTACGCACATAAACCTCCTCGGGAGAGTATGCCGAGAGTGCATAGGTACCTGGGAGGTCTGTAATCTCAAAGGTATAACCCTTGAACGACAATGTGCCACGCTTGGCATCTACCGTCACTCCACTATAGTTTCCCACATGCTCACTACGTCCACAGAGGGTATTAAAGAGCGATGTTTTGCCAGAGTTTGGATTACCCACAAGGCCTACGCTAATATGCTTATGACGGCTCTGCACGACACGCCCTATGATATCCTCACCATCTATAAGCGTTGAGGGTTCCATTTCCGAAAATTGTGATGCCTCCTCGAGTGTCATCACCTCAATCATCTCCGCCTCCTTGCGGCGTAGAGAGATATCATAACCCATAATGTGGTACTCGATGGGGTCTTTAAGTGGCGCATCGAGGATGACACTCACCTCCTGACCACGCACAAAGCCCATCTCCATAATACGGCGGCGGAAGCCTCCATAGCCAAGCACCTTGACAACAACAGCCTTCTCGCCAGTCTTTAATTCACTTAATCGCATCTATATTCGCAATATTATTTCTTCAATTTATGGCTACAAAGATAAAAAATGTTACAGAGCTATGCAATCCCCATTAATGGGGATTTTTAGAGTATTACAGATGGTTCAAGATTTGCTGGGAATAGATGTTAATTCGTTAGAAAATCAACCTCTTATGAGTAAAAAAAAGCTTAAAATACTTTGCAAACAAAAAATATTTTATATCTTTGCAAAACGAAAAACCTTAAAAAATTAATTTATATGAAGACTTTAGTAGAGAAGATTGCTGCCCAGTATGAGGTATATGCAACAAACGCTGCATTGCAGGTTGAGAAGGGAAACAAGGCTGCTGGTACTCGCGCACGTAAGGCTGCATTGGAGCTTTCAAAGCTTTTGAAGGAGTTCCGCGCTGTATCTGTAGAGGAGGCAAAGAAATAATTCTTTTCTTAATCCTTATTATAGTTGGGTGTGTCCTTTCGGGCACACCCATTTTGTAGGATGCTGCACGACAAAGCAGCTTTGTTAGCCAGTTTTTTATATACTAATACACCAATCCATAAGCTACTTTCAGGTAATGAAACAGTTGCTAGCTATATGTGCATTACTTATTGGTCACATAGTCTTTGCACAGACTCCAGATGGCCAACTTAACGAAATAGCCACTAACCCAGAATCTATATTAACTGAACTCTGCCAAATCAAAGAGATTCAGGACTCTACGTATAACCACATGCGTAGCTTGGAGTATAATATAATGTCCGAAATAAAGAATAATACTGCTCATAATTTTGAGTTGGATGGCTTTAATATAACGGCGATACTCGCATTGTTTGTTAGTGTAATTTCGGTATTTGTTGGATTTGTCACATACAATGCTCAAAAGAAAACAGAGGGTAATACTATGAACGCCCCTCTTAAAACCCAAATTGACACGCTAAATGATCTACCTCGCCATAGCTATAGAAATTTGGTGTGTACGATTGCAGCGCTGTTAAAGTATAATAACCAAAGCAAAAAAACATGCTATCCATCCGAAGCAAATTTATATAAGTTACAGATGTTGCCTGATGATATTTTCTTGCCAATAAATGTTGAGGAGAAATTGTATGGTTTGGCTCACGAGTTAAAATTACTGTTCCGAAATTATAATATAGAGATTAAGGTGGCATCAGAGCATCTTTCTCGCCCCAATATAACGAAGGAGGCATTGGCGTATGACATTGATAATTTGTTGTTTAAACCCTTTTATCTAACAACAAGAACGTTTGATTATCATCGCGCCCTGGAGCCAAAACGAGATAGTGACTACTGCTTTAACAGCCTCCGAGCAATGGTGGTTTTGGAGCACTTCAAGAAGTTATCGGATTACAGAAATTTTCAACTACTCCTTCAGGATGAGAATATAAGCGCTCTTAATAAGTTGATGAGTGAAGGGATAAAATTATCTATTGATACTCAAAATTCTATACACCGCTCTTTATCAAAAGCATTCATCACAATTAATAGAGATTCTCTAATAAATAGAGTGTTTGAAATAGATGGTAGCAAAAGAGAGTTTATTGAAAATATTGTAGATATTGATAGCAAGGATAAGTTTACGGCCTTCTGTGAAAAATATTATAAAGAGCTAGAAAATACAGCACCACTATACGACATTCTCAACACCTACTTCAACCTCTTGAATAAAGATGAGTGGAATTTCGAGGAGATTTTCTATATGACTCTATCTATAGATGCCGCAATAGAGATATCGCATATCGGCATGGTAAACTATAGCAAAAATGTGTAAAGCATAATATCAGCAATACTTCAAGATGAGAATAGGCCGAGTGCTTATTCTCATCTTTTTATTAGCTACAAAATAAATAATTTTGTAATCTTGCAAAAAAATCGTATCTTTACACGATTAAGAACAAAAGTGTATACTAACAGAACTATGAAAACTGGAGAATTACAAATATTGAAGGTTAGCCGAATCTCGGATTTCGGACTCTACCTAAAAGATGATGAGGGAAATGAGGTATTGCTCCCAAATCGCTTCACACGCCTCGACATGAAGGAGGATGATGAGGTAGAGGTATTCGTATACCACGACTCTGAAGATCGCCTCGTAGCATCTACCGAGAAGCCTCTCATCAAGGTTGGTGAAGTTGCGGCACTCAAGGTTGTAGATAAGAGTATTCATGGTGCATTCCTAGATTGGGGACTTTCGGGCAAGCATCTCTTTCTTCCAAACCGCAATCAGCAAGGTGGTGTTATCGCAGGACAAAAGAGTGTGGTCTATATGTATGTGGATGATCGCACAGGACGCTGCGTAGCAACCAACAAGATAAAGCCTTTTATATACAACGAAGAGCCTCTAACAGTGAAGGTTAATGACGAGGTGGATATCTTGGTGGCATTTGAGACCCCTATCGGTTATCGCGTGGTAATTGACAACCGTCATTGGGGTATGATATATAAGAATCAGCTATTTAGACCTATCCATATTGGCGATAGATGTCGTGGCTGGATACGTAAGATAACCGAGGATATGCGCATCGATGTAAGCCTTCAGCAGACAGGTCTTGCAGAGGTGGAGACCTCGGTTGTGAAGCTTGAGGCTATGCTAAAGGCTCATGGTGGCGTATTGAGCGTCAATGACAAGAGTGAACCACAGGATGTGGCTCGCATTACAGGTATGAGTAAGAAGGTGTTTAAGCGTGCCTTGGGCATGTTGCTTAAGCAGGGCAAGGTGCGCCAAACAGAGCATGGCATAGAGGTTATAAAGTAACGATGGCGATAAAGACTGCAGAGAGAGTATCTCGCGAGGCGAGTGACAACTACGTATTCCAGCGTTCACGTCTGGCATACGTGGAGGCATCGCGCCTTGTGGCAGGCAAAGTACTCGAGATTGGCACTGGAACAGGATATGGAGCAGAGATTATAGCACCTGCTACCGAGAGCTTTACGACCATCGACAAGTGTCGTTCCGAGGAGCTAGGCATACTCCCTGCTAATGTCACCTTTGTAGAAGCAAAGGTTCCACCACTACCATTTGCAGATGCCTCATTTGACTATGTGGTATCGTTTCAGGTTATTGAACATATCCGCAACGACAAGGCCTTTGTTGATGAGGTACATCGTGTGCTAAAGCCTGGGGGTAAATTTATCGTAAGCACCCCAAACAAGCCTATGTCCCTAACACGTAACCCTTGGCACGTAAGGGAGTATAGTGCAGCGGAGTTTAAAGCGTTGTTATCACCATTTTCAGCTATCGAGGCACGCGGTGTAGAGGGCAATGGACAAGTGTGGGAGTACTACCAAAAGAATAGGGAGTCGGTGCATCGTATAATGCGTTTTGACATACTACGTATGCAATGGTGGCTACCACGATGGTTACTGCAACTACCCTACGATATTATGAATCGTATAAATCGCCGTAGGCTTCATAGCACAAATAGGAGTCTTACGGAGGGTATTACCATGGAGGACTACAGCATTGTAGATGTTCACGACAGGTGTTTCGACCTCTTTTACATAGCAACAAAGTAATGAAGCAGCGAGTAGCCATAGTTCAGCGTGATATAGCGTGGTGTAATATCGAAGCAAACCTCAAGGCCTTGGAGCAGATGCTCGAGGGTATAAAGACAGATGTTGTAGTGCTGTCGGAGATGTTTCAGACAGGCTTTGTCACCACACCAAAGGATATTTGCAACTCTAGCACTACCCTAGCGTGGATGCAGAAGATGGCAAAGAGATTAGATTGCGCCATAGTTGGTTCGGTATCTATAAAGGAGGGAGAACGCTACTATAACCGCATGTACTTTGTGATGCCTGATGGCGGTGTGGAGTGGTATGATAAGCGACATCTATTCTCGGTAGGTGGTGAGAATAAGCACTATACCGCTGGCCAAGAGCGTAAAGTTGTCACCTGGCGTGGCGTAAGGTATCTCTTGGAGGTATGCTACGACTTACGTTTCCCGGTATGGAGCAGACAGCGTGGCGACTATGACGCCATACTCTATGTAGCATTATGGCCAAAACCTCGCCGCAGAGTATGGCAGACACTATTACGTGCTAGGGCTATTGAGAATCAGGCATACGTTGTGGGTGTAAACCGCATCGGCGAGGAGCCAGGACTTGAGTATTCGGGAGACTCCGCAGTGATAGATTATCGCGGAGAAGAGGTCATAAATATGGGCTCACACGAGGGCGTGGAGATTGTTGAGGTAGACATAGAGGCATTGCAGAGGTTTAGAGCAAAGTTTAATGTTTCAGCCGATGCCGATGAGTTTGAGATATTGTAAAAAGTAGAATTATGAGCATTAATGAGATTATACTACTCCTAGTATCGGGAGTCATTGTGGGAGTTATCAACACATTAGGTGGTGGTGGTTCGGTGATTACGATGTCGCTATTTATGGCTATGGGTATGCCTATCGGTATTGCAAATGGCACCAATCGCATAGCGGTACTGCTACAAAACCTTTCAGCCACAGTAGCCTTCCTCCGCAAGGGCATGCTTAATATAAAGAGTGGTCTTCTCCTCTCGATTCCAGCTATAGTAGGTAATATCATTGGTGCTATGGTGGCGAGTGAGGTGAGCGAGTCGCTCTTCAAGATATGTTTGAGTGTTGTGCTTGCCATTATCCTTATATACCTCATCATGGGTAAGGATAAGGAGCAGATTACGGGAGGTCACGGACTCCAGATTAGATGGTGGCACTATATATGGTTTTTCATCATTGGCTTCTATGGCGGATATATATACATTGGTCTAGGATTCTTGATTCTCGCCATTACGATATGGTCTATGAATTTGGATATTGTTACGGCAAATGTTATCAAGGGGTTTGTGATATTTCTCTCTACGCCCTTTGCCCTCGCAGTATTTGTATATAACAACCAGGTGGAGTGGATTGCCGGCCTGTTGCATGGTGCGGGCAACATCGTTGGTGCTATCATGGCATCACACTGGGCAATGAACTGGGGCGTTAAATTTGTACGCTGGTTCACACTCTTTATTATCGTGGTTTTCTTCATAGACCTAATGGGATGGATATCTCTTCAGACACTTCTCTCACATCTTCTATAATCGCATGGCAAAGAAGCAGATAGAGGTTATAGGAGCGAGAGTTCACAACCTCAAAAACGTAGATGTCACCATACCGCGCGACTCACTTGTTGTTATCACAGGTCTCTCGGGGTCGGGCAAGTCGTCACTAGCCTTTGACACTATCTACGCCGAAGGACAGCGCCGATATATGGAGACCCTCTCTGCCTATGCTCGCCAGTTTGTCGGCAACATGGAACGCCCTGATGTCGATCACATCACGGGTTTAAGTCCCGTGGTAGCTATCGAGCAGAAGACCACAAATAAGAACCCACGCTCCACGGTGGGTACCGTTACGGAGATTAACGACTTTTTACGACTTCTCTATGCAAGAGCTTCGCGTGCCTACTCGCCATATACGGGTGAGCCTATGGTGCGTTATAGTGATGAGCAGATATGCAACCTTATGATTGAGGGTTTTGATGGTCGCCGCGTGGCGTTCATGGCCCCCGTGGTGAAGGGTCGCAAAGGACACTACCGCGAACTCTTTGAGACCATGTCGCGCAAGGGCTATATCTATGCACGTATAGATGGCAAGATATGCGAGATATCTCCAGGCATGAAGCTCGATAGATATAAGATTCACACTATCGACATGGTTATAGACCGCCTTGTTGTAGGCGAAGCACACCGTGAGCGTATGCTAACATCTATGGGTGAGGCTATGCGCCAAGGTAAGGGTACTATGATGCTCTATGACTATGGCACCGAGGGTGTACGCTACTACTCACGTAACCTCATGTGTCCCACAACGGGAGAGGCCTTTGAGGAGCCACAGCCCCACACCTTCTCTTTCAACTCACCAAAAGGAGCTTGCCCCGAGTGTAATGGTCTTGGGGAGCGTGCCGTATTTGACATTCGCAAGATAGCTCCCGATGGCTCGCTATCGCTTCGCGAAGGTGGCATAGAGCCTCTAGGAAAGTATCACAACAACATGCTTTTTGCGATGTTGGAGATTCTTGGTCGCCGCCATGACTTCACTCTTGACGACCCCATAGATACACTCTCTACAGAGGCCATGAACGCCATTCTTTATGGTGACGCAGAGCCTATGACGCTCAATGTCGCAGAGTTCTCGTATGGCAGTGGCAACACTATGTGTCAGTGGATGGGTGTGTCGGAGTGGATAATGCGCAACATAGATGAGGAGTCGAAGCGTGGAGAGAAGTGGCGCGAGCAGTTCCTCGTCATGGAGCCATGTGCAAAGTGTGGCGGTTCACGTCTTAAATCCGAGGCATTACACTTCCGTATTGGAGATAAGAATATAGCCGAGGTATCGGCAATGTCTATATGCGAGTTCCAGGCATGGATGTCAGATATAGAGAAGCATCTTAACGACAAGGAGAAGACCATAGCACGCGATATTATCAAGGAGATTCGCGAGCGTACAGGATTTCTTGTGGATGTTGGTCTGGGATACCTCTCATTGTCCCGCGCCTCGCGAACTATATCGGGTGGTGAGGCACAGCGTATACGTCTAGCCACGCAGATTGGCTCAAAGCTAGTGAATGTTCTCTATATTCTCGATGAGCCTAGCATCGGTCTTCACCAGCGCGATAACCGCCGATTGATAGATAGTCTGAAGCGTCTTCGCGATGCCGGAAACTCGGTAGTTGTTGTGGAGCATGACGAGGATATGATGCGCGAGGCAGATTATATTGTTGATGTAGGGCCTTTGGCAGGTCGCCGCGGAGGAAAGATTGTCGCTTCAGGCACGTTTGAGGATATATGCAACAGTGATAGCATCACTGCGGATTACCTCACTGGTCGTAGACGCATAGCGATTCCCGAAACCCTACGCAAAGGCAATGGCACATCAATAACGCTACATGGTGCCTCGGGACATAACCTTAAGGGGGTGGATGTAACCATTCCTCTGGGTAAGTTTGTATGTATTACGGGAGTCTCTGGCTCGGGTAAGTCATCACTTATTAACGGCACGCTACGTCCTATACTCTCACGCCACCTATATCGCTCCTACGACCAACCACTTAAGTATGAGAGCATCGAGGGCTTGGAGAATATAGATAAGCTTGTTGTTGTTGATCAATCACCGATTGGCCGCACGCCACGTAGCAATCCAGCCACCTATACCAATGTCTTTGCCGATATACGTAAGCTCTTTGAGATGACTCCCGATGCACAGATACGTGGCTACAAGGCTGGAAGATTCTCTTTTAATGTCAAGGGCGGACGCTGCGAGGAGTGTCGTGGCGCAGGACATCAAACTATAGAGATGAACTTTCTTCCCGATGTATATGTAAAGTGTCGCACATGTGGCGGCAATCGTTACAACCGCGAGACCCTCGAGGTAAAGTATAAGGGCAAGAGCATTAACGATGTGCTAAATATGACTATCAACATGGCTGTAGAGTTCTTTGAGCATATACCATCTATATATCAGAAGCTACGTGCCATACAAGAGGTGGGCCTAGGCTATCTAACTCTAGGACAGCCCTGCACAACACTCTCTGGTGGAGAGTCGCAGCGCATAAAGCTCGCAACGGAGCTATCTAAACGCGAGACTGGTCGCACGCTATATATCCTTGATGAGCCTACCACAGGACTCCATTTTGAGGATATCCGCCAGCTACTGGAGGTGATAAACCGACTTGTAGATTGCGGCAACACAGCGATAGTTATAGAACATAACCTTGATGTAATAAAGGTTGCCGACTGGATTATAGATATGGGTCCCGAGGGAGGTAGCAACGGTGGAGTTGTTGTCGCCGAAGGCACACCACAAGATATCATTGCCAATAAGGATAGCTACACGGGCTACTACCTGCGTGAGGTGATGGCAAAATAGAATATAGGGTATCCCTCGAGAGATACCCTATATTTTTTCTGTAAATATAGACTTATATCACCCCTTTTTATCGTCTACTTCTCGACAAACACCTGGAAAAGGAGTGGCGAGAATGCTGGAATCTCGGTAGAGGTTGTAGTTACTGTTGTGGTAGTAACCTGCGGTGTATATCCATAATAGTATGGATTGTAGCCATAATAACCCTGATTATACATATTGCCATAACCACTGCCGTAGTAGTTATTCATATAATTCATATAGTTATAGTAGCTAGCATAGTCAAACGTACCATCAGTAATAGTAGTAGAGGTGTGCGAGCCAACCTTACCGCTGATGCCATAGCCGTATGTAGATACTGCAACAATAGCTGCCCACTGTCCTAGGCGCAACGTAGGAAGTGCATAGTTCCACGCCAAGATATACTCATTCTCGAGAGGCTCGGCTGTAGAGAACGACAAAGCCTCACCCTCACTCTCCACCTTACCATAAATAATCTCCTTAACCTCATCGATATTTGTATCGAAGATAAAGCCATCGAGGAAGCGACCTATATACCACAGCTTTGCACTAGATACCGTATTGATAGAATCTGTCTCCAACACCTCATCATAGTCGATACCACGTCCAAAACGCTCAATAAGAGCTGCGTTGATACGGCTATCTACATCGGAGCTATAGACACTACCTTTATTATAGATGCTCTCGCTAGGATACTTAAGCGTATCAGCGCCCAACGAATTCTTATAGTCGAGATACTTCTCTGGGGTATAGGAATAATTAACAAGGAGATGCTCTAGGGTATCTATAGGCTGATGCCAACGACCATCAAAGAACTCCAAAGGTCGTGTATCGACCTCCTCCGTATCTTCGGTACGTGTAGTGCGGCGATAGCTCTTTTCCTTTGTCGCACGATGCTCTGTACATAGACCGCCGTTTACATTGGCAAAAGAGTTCACACGCTCACCCTCGTATGCCACAGGATTTCCCACATGGCCATATACTGTCATCTCCACAGAGAGTGGCTTGCTCGTGTCCAAAGCATACTCACCCTCATAACCACCATCTGCAGTCTGCGTACTACTTCCAGTTACTAGCGATGGTAAATAGAGACGTAGCTTTGTGCCATAACGCACCTCTAACTCCTCCATCTCGCCACTTTCGGGATTACGCCATGTAATCTTATTGTAGGTTGCAAGGTATGTACCCTCCATGAGTGTATGGCTATCCTTACCACTGAAGCGGAATGCTGGGACATAGTGTGTGTGAGAGTTATAGGCGTTGAGCATCTGCGCCAGCTCTGCGCTACGACACTCCACAATATCACCATCGAGGTTGCGGCAGGTAAAATCACACCACACCCATACATCCTTACCCGTAACAGGCACAGAATCCTGAACACCCCTATCCAGCACCTCTACATAATACTCTCCATCCTCCTGGTAGTTGTCAAGCAACTCTGGCTTATGCTGCTTAATCCACGCCGTGAAGGAGCGCTTCTCAACATCACGATAACTCACCGATGGCTCCTTAACACACGAGCCTAAAACTAGAAGTGTTGCAATAGCTGTTGCAATACTATATATAATTCTCATATTCATCTCTCTATAATACATCAACAATCTTTATAAACCACACCTGCGGAGACTTACTTGGCACCTTACCAATGTAGTCCTTACCATACGCCTCGGGATATGTTAGGTATATCTCCACCTCATCACCCTCATAACAACCCTTTAGGGCAGTCTCGAGGCTATCGAAGAGGTCACCATCGCCTAATGTGACACGCTGTGGCTCCAAATCCCAATAATCGGATGGCGTAAGTCCTTGAGCTACAAGTTCGTTATATATATCAATATCGTTTGTTGCAAACATACTGTTTATCGTAGGTGCATTACCTGTAAAGATATATGCCGTATAGGTTATATCAAAGGTAGTACCATTAGATATCTTGGGAAGTGCATCACGACCCTCATTGTAATAGGTTGCGATATAACGATAGATGTT
>JAEIGA010003893.1_pt1 | contig 23202 bp, 19 predicted proteins | sample 9270691 | NCBI WGS metagenome assembly JAEIGA01 (sample SAMN17057246, study PRJNA624740) | gut metagenome | biome: biome; isolation source: fecal sample | host: Bos grunniens | place: China: Xizang | collected 2019 | reverse complement strand
GCGAGGCGGATTGGGCAGGACTGCGACCCGAAGACGTACTCGTGTACGTCGAGCGATCGCAAGGACGCACAATCCGGCCGCATAAGCGCGGGAGCACGGTTGCCGCGACATCCGCCGCATTTTGACAAGTCACTTAATCAAAGCAATACTCAGTCTTGACAATACTATCTTTTTTCTCACCCGACAACACTCTACAGCAGTAGCACAGGCGACTAACCGAATACTACCCATTTCGGAGCAAAGCAAATCTTACCGAACGACGTACACGCAAACGGCTCCGCGCACGAAAACTACAATGCCTATATTTTGGTATAATATCGCCCATTATGAAACCTGCTTGGAGCATACACCCGGACGAATGGAAGCCTATTCTTGCTGAGAAAGGCTTAAGACCGTTTCGTGCCGATCAGATACTGCAGTCGCTTTACCGTGACTATATAACATCTTGGGATGACGCTACGACTCTGCCTAAAGATTTTCGCGAAACTTTAAAACAGGAATTTCCTATAACTAAAGCCGATCTTTTAACCGTCAGCGAATCGTCAGACGGAACGAAAAAACTCCTTGTCGGCTTTTCCGACGGCAATAGCGTTGAAACGGTCCTTATCCCGGCCACTGGGCGTTTTACGCAATGCATCTCAACACAGGTTGGCTGCGCTATGGGCTGCGCGTTCTGCGCTTCAGGCTCGTTAGGAATCGTCAGAAGCCTCACCGCCGATGAAATCGTCGCTCAATATATGTTGGCCAGAAAATACGGCGAAATAACAAACATCGTCGTTATGGGAATGGGCGAGCCATTCGCCAATTACGATGAAATGATGCGGGCGCTAAAGCTGATTAACGCGGGGCGAGGCCCAAATCTGGGCGCAAGGCACATAACAATCTCAACCTGCGGTGTCGTACCGGGATTTGAACGTCTTGCGTCGGAGGGCATTCAATTTGAACTATCGGTCTCTTTGCATGCCGCGAACAATACCCTTCGCGACCAGCTTATGCCCGTTAATCGCAAATGGCCGATCGAAGAGCTTATTGAGGCGTGCGCCAACTACACAATAAAAACAAAGCGCATAATCACTTTCGAATATACGATGATAAAAGGCGTAAACGATTCTCGCGCTGATGCGGAGAGACTGGCGGGTATAGTTAAAAAAGTGCCGATGGCTAAAGTCAATCTGATACCCTTATCTCCGGTAGAACACAGACCCGATTTCAAAACGCCCGAGGAATCGACCATGCTGATGTTTCTTGACATTCTCATGAAGGCTAAGATCCAGACGATGTTAAGACGCTCTCGAGGCAAAGATGCCAATGCGGCCTGCGGACAGTTGCGTCTGAGGAATATAAAAAAATAAATGATCACCTCAGGGATAACACAAGAAGAAATAATCGGTTGGGGCGGCGCGGAAGTTTTTAGCCAGGCTCTCGCAATCTGCAATTCAGGTGATGTCGTTTCAGCCGCCTATGACGACGAGAATCTCATCATTTCAGGCAAGATTCTTCAGCCTAACGGGTTTGAAATGCCAGTATCGTTTAAGCTCATGCCTGAAGGGAGAATCAAATCTTTTTGTCCCTGCGCGACAAACAAAGTCTACGGCCAGGTCTGTCCTCATGTAGTAGCCTTGGGCATAAAAATAATGATAGACGAGATGCCTGATGTCGAGGATGAAAAGAACCGGAGACAAAAGGATGAAGAAGATCAAACCGGACAGGAGGAAGACGACAATTTTATCGAGGTGCCGATAAAACCTCGTTTCGTTGCCGAATTAAAAGGCTCTCGCGCCTCCCTTTCCATCGCGCTTAACGCCAAATACTCAAATGATGTCATTTTTCCGGCGCTTTCAATGCAAAAAGAAAAGACTGTTTGGCTTGAAGATGAGGATGATCCCTTGGTAAGACGCACACGCTCGTTAAAGTCGGAGCGCGAAGCTGTTAAGAATCTCGCCAGATGGGGGTTTAATCCAGGCTATAATACAGGTGATGTAAAGCACTATATCACCGATCCTCAGGCCGTCTTAAATTTTCTCGGAACGGGACTGCCGGCATTGCGGCGTGAAGGCTGGCGAATCAATCTTGACGACAAGTTGATGGCCCTTACAGATAAAATGCCCTCTATCGTTCCCGTCGTATCGATAAACGACGCTCCTGGCGGCGCATTCGATGTGAAATACACTTTTGATGCCATGGGCGAGACGATCCCTCCTGCAGAGATACAAGCGGCGTTAAACCGTGGGGACGGGTATCTTATGAGGGATGGCAAGGTAATTCTCCTCGATCGCGAAGGTGTCGAATCGCTCCACAATATTTTTGCCGACTGCTCAAGTCCATCAAAAGACGCTCCCCGAGGCTGGTTCCGCGTTAAAGGCGTATATGCCCAATACGTCAAAAACTCCCTTGATGTTTTAGATGCCGTCGATGTCGAAGATTCCAAGGCGAAATTCTGGCGCACGCTCACAAGCGTTCCTAAATCAGGAGATGCAAACGCGAAATACGAAAGCATTTCTCTCGGAAAGCTCGACGGCATTTTAAGACCTTACCAAAAGCAGGGCGTCTACTGGATGCGTTTTCTCGAAAAAGCCGGCCACAGCGGGCTTCTTGCGGACGAAATGGGGCTTGGAAAAACGCTGCAGACTCTCGCTTGGCTTTCCCTTCCCAGGTGCGATCCGCGGGCGCACGCCGCCAACTCGAAAAATCTGCCTGCGCTTATAGTCTGTCCAACTTCACTCGTGAGAAACTGGGAAGCAGAGGCTCAGAAATTCGTACCGCACCTGAATACGCTCGTGATTTCCGGGCCGGACAGAGCCGAAAACTTTTCAAAAATAAATTCAAGCGACATCGTCATAACGTCCTACGCCCTTTTACAGCGGGATTTTGAAGAAGCGTACATCGACAAGGAATTTTCCGTCGTGGTCATAGACGAGGCGCAGCACATAAAAAACAGGCAGACGAAAAACGCCGTAGCGGTCAAATCTCTGCGAAGTTTCCAGCGGCTTGCTCTTACGGGAACACCGATCGAGAATTCCGTCGCTGACGCATGGTCGATTTTTGATTTTCTTATGAGTGATTACCTTTCCGACTACGAGACATTCAAAGAAAATTACGAACAGCCCATTCTCGACGGAAACTCGTCAAGTGCCGTTTTGGAGCGCCTTAAACGAAAGATATCTCCGTTCATAATGCGCAGATTGAAAAAAACGGTCGCCAAAGATCTTCCCGACAAGATAATAAAAGTTTCGTACTGCCCGATGAGCGAAGAATCCCAAAGGGAATACCTGGCGGCTCTTCAGAAGACGCGCCGCGAGGCCGGGGGAATCATAAAGGCCAAAGGTTTCGCAAAATCAAAATTCGAACTTCTTGCGATGCTCATGAAACTGAGGCAGATCGCTTCACGCGCGAAAATAGAGCCTTTCATGGAGCAGCTTGTCTCGGCGATCGAAGGCGGGCATAAAATCCTCGTCTTTTCCCAGTTCGTGAAGATGCTTACGCTTTTAAGAGAGCGCCTCGATAAAGAAGGCATTCCTTACGCATATCTTGACGGGTCAACAAAAGATAGGTTAGAGCGCTGCAATAAGTTCAACCGTTCGAAAGAAATACCCGTTTTTCTCATTTCCCTTATGGCGGGCGGAACAGGGCTGAACCTTACGGGCGCCGATATGGTCATGCATTACGATCCGTGGTGGAATCCCGCCGTAGAGGATCAGGCGACCGACCGGGCCCATCGCATCGGCCAGAAAAAGAAAGTCTATGTGATGAAGATGATCGCCTCCGGGTCGATCGAAGAAAAAGTTCTCGCTATGCAGCGTCGAAAACAGGCTATAATCAACGCCACGGTCGATACGACAGACGCCGCAGTGATGGAAAACTTAACGGCGGCCGATCTCAATGAATTACTGAGCTAAGTTCTCACACCAGAATTTTCGCCATTCATCGACGAATAAAGCGATGAAATCATCGTTTTTAAACGCGGCTTTAGTTGCCTCGTGCATGTTGCGCTTCTCCAAGAGCGCTTTCATGTAATCGCTTTTCAGATCCTTGAACGGCTTAAATCTGACGAGAGGAGCGCCTTTCTCGATAAAGTAGGCGATAGACCAGGCCAAGCGATACTTAAGGCGCTTTTCCTTGATGTCGCCCGCATAAAAGGCTTCGTAATCCATATAAAAAATCAAAGGCAGAATCTCCGATATCTTTTCAATCCATTCACACGTCACCTTTTCGCCGATTTCCCAGTCTATCCCCGCGTCTTCAAAATACTGCGCATACCCTTCATTGAACCAAGGCGATGAAGATATCATTGAAGAAGCGTACGACAGAAACTGATGAAAAGCCTCGTGTCTAAACGTCTGAAGGAGTTTTTCTTCGCCGTCTTGCGGAAGATAGGCGACGATTTCACGTCTTTCGGGCGACCAATACGCGCTTGTCCAGGCCATGTTCGTGCCGGCAACATCAATATAATCGTCGCGTGATGAAAATATGCGGGCTACGGCAAGAACGTTTGTTCCGTCGATAGGAGAAGGTATCGTTTCCGAATACAACGCCCGCATCGCCGAAAGTTCATTAGTAAGAGCCGTTATGAAACGCGATTTTTCCCCCAACGCGTGAAGAACGGAAAACTCTTTTGAATTTACGGCATTCCAGTTTTTATACGCCGAAATAGAATGAGCCGCATCGCGCCGAAGAAGTTCGCGCTCTCCTGAAATGGAGCGTTTAAACGGCGTGCGGCTTTTATGAAAATCCTTCGCTTCTTGCGAGAGAAACTTATCTTCAAAAAGCTTCGTCATCTCTTTTATGTCATCGCCGTCTGAAAGATGCCATATGGCGAGATTCCAAACTTTTGATTTTTCTTTCAGATACGTGGCGACCAAGGCCGATTCATTAGTGCCCTGCCAGTAAAGAACCTCTCTGTAGCCTCTTATGTCACGTCTTGAGCGGGACGGCTTAAGCGGAGTTTCTACCGGAGAAATTAAACTTACGGCGTCTCTCAGACATTTCATGTCTTTCTTATCGAACGCGCGGCATACATCTTCATAATCTCTGCGCGTCAAAGTCGATTCGGCCTCGATCGACGGCGCGGCGCTGTGAAACTCGGCCAACTCGAATATGCGCCCGTCACGGTCGAACCATCGCCCTATCATCGTCTGGGTGAACCAAAGATCGATTCTTTTACACTGGTCTTCCAGTCTGTAAAGACCGTTTTCACGTACTAAATACGCCTCCTGCCGCGGCATGTCGAAAGGCGCGGGGTTCGTGAAAAACAATGATGCCGCAAGAATCAGCATATATCAGAGCGCTCCGCCGATAAGAGAAGCGAAAGTTGTGATCGGGGTAGTGTCGCGATAATTGTCGACCACCTGGCGGATATCGCGGACAAGTCCGTTCGCTTCGTCGTAAAGAGAGGCATCTTTTGAAAGCCTACCCAATGTACCCTCTCCTTCGCGAAGACGCTCCGCTACGACCGTGAGATTAGACACGAGAACTCCCGCATCGACCATCAGTTTATCCGCGTTTAAAACAAGCGTGCGCGCATCGGACTTAAGCTGCGTAACGTCAAACGATTCGCTCGACTTTTTAAAAGCGGCGATAGCCTCTTTCAAATCACCGTGGATATCGCCTTCTTTCGTGAGCAGCTTTCCAATCGTCCCTTCGCCTCTTTCAAGTCTACCTGAAATTTCAGCCGCCGCCGAAAGCATTTTTTCAAGATATCGGTAAACCTTATCGTCTTTAGAAAGAAGTTTTCCGACGGTGCCTTCACCTCTTTCAAGGCGCGCAACGATAGTATCGGCATTCTCGGCAAAACTTCTTGCCTTAACTGCAGCTGCTTCTAAATTTGTTACAATGCTCTTTATTTCCGACATTGCAGTCACAGCCTTTAGGTTCTTAGCGATTTCTGAAACGTCTCGCATCCAATCGTTAGGCGTCTCACCCTTTATTCTTGAAGCGCCAATTTCTATAACATCCCCCTCGCCCTCTTCAAGAAGAAGGTAATTGCCTCCAAGCATCGAAAGATTGCAGACGCTGGCGCGACAGCTCTCCCTTAAAACAACCCCCGAATCGATCTCGACGCGCACAATAAGGTTTGAGGCGGTGACTTCAACGTCTTCGACACTGCCTACTTTTGTTCCCCTGTACATGACGCTGTCGTGAGATTTAAGGCCGCCTACCGAGTCGAATAAAAATTCGGCCGTGACCCTGTCGCGGGACCCCAAGACATCAACGCCGGAAATGACGATGGTAAAATACCCCAAGAGCAGAACGACAAGCGTCATGAAAACGCCTACCGCCGCCTGGGCGAACGTATCATTTTTACGTCTCACCGAGTTCATAAAATTTCTCCTTTAATGGCAGCGAGAAATTCTCTCACCACCGGATTTTCTGATTTTACAAAATCTTCTGGCGTTGAGCATTGCGCCACACGGCCGCCTTCAATAAGACAGATCGTATCGGCGAATTTTAACGCCGAAGCCAAGTCGTGGGTAACGACAATCGATGTAATGCCGCGCTCACGATTAAGCCTGACTATAAGATCGTTGATCGTGGCCGACGTAACGGGATCAAGCCCCGATGTAGGTTCATCGTACAGCACTATACTCACATCCCGCACGATAGAACGGGCAAGCCCCGCCCTTTTCTGCATACCTCCCGAAATCTCCGAAGGGTATTTTTCGGCCGCATCCGAAAGCCCTACCGCCTCAAGCGCCGACGAGACTCTTGATGAAATCTCTTCATCTGACAATGACGTCGTTTCGATTAACGGCAGAGCCACATTCTCCTTTAGCGTCATCCAGGCTAAAAGAGCGCCTGACTGAAACAGATAGCCGATCTTTCCGGAAGACACCCAAACCTCGCCCGAATCGGGCTGCAGAAGCGAGGCTATATGTTTAAGCGAAACGGACTTTCCTGTTCCTGACGGGCCGATAATGGCGAAAATCTCGCCTTTCTTCACCTCGAACGAAACTCCGTCGAGGACTTTTACTCCGTCAAATCTTTTGACTACATTTCTAAATTCAACCGCGTTCATCTGTAGAAAAGCCTCGTTATCATATACCCTGAAACTAGAATTGCAAGAAATGAAGCTATTACGGCGCGTTGTGTGGCCTTGCCCACGCCCGTTGCGCCGAGCTTTGTCGAAAGGCCCTCGTTGACGGCCAACGTGCCGATCGCGAGCGCAAATACAAAAGCCTTCGCTATTCCGACAAAAAGGTCTTTTGTCTCAGCTATAGACATGGCGCTGGAAATATACTGGACATAGTCGACATTCAGCTGTGTTGCCGCGACGATTCCGCCGCCTACCGTGCCGACGACGCAGCAGTAAAACGAAAGAAGCGGCGCCATCATGACGAGAGCGAGAATTCTCGGTGCGGCAAGAAACCTTAAAGGCGAGATGCCCATAACAACAAGAGCGTCTATCTCTTCATTGACTTTCATCGTTCCGATTTCCGCGGCAATAGCGGAACCGACGCACGCCGCAAGACACACGCCGCAGCTGAACGGCGCCATTTCACGGATAAGCGACATCATGACGGCCGCCCCAAGGTAAATCTCCTGATTGAATCTCGCTAATTCCAGACCGACTTGAAGAGCGAGAATCATACCTGTAAAGAGAGAGACAACGGTTATGACCGGCAAGGTTCTGATGCCCGTAGAATAGAGATGGGCTATAAGATCGGCTCTCGAATTGCGGCGAACGAAAACAGACGGAAAATAGACTATCGAGCGCGCCATGACTATTCCGGCACGACCCACCAAGGCCATAATCTCGATAAAAGCATTCATCGCTCAGAAATCGCTTTTGCGATAAAGTCAAACCCTTTAACCTTGATCAGTTCAACATCGACGAACGTTCCCGCAGGCATATCCGCAGCAACGCCCTCAAGGTATACGACACCATCGACGTCAGGAGCCTGAGACTGCAATCTCGCAACTCCTGGAGCGACGACAAGAGCCGTTTCTTTTGTGCCGATCATACGCCTCGCCTTCTGAGCCCAGATCTGAGACTGCATCAGCATAACTTCTCTTTCACGCTCAAGCGCAATCGCCTTTGATGGCCGAGAGGGCATATTGTAGCCCTTCGTTCCCTTCTCCGGCGAATACGCAAACGCTCCGAGATGGTCAAACTGCATACGCTTTAAGTCCGACATCATCTTCTTGAAGCGAAGAGAAGTCTCACCGGGGAAGCCGGTCATTATGGTTGTGCGAAGAGTTATTCCAGGCACAAGTTCTCTTAACGCATCGACAAGCTCTTCCGTGGCAGGTATGGTCTTGCGACGGTTCATCTTAACGAGAACTTCCGGCACCGTATGCTGAAACGGAACATCCAAATATTTGACCGCATGGGGAGAATTGATAAGCCAACAAAGAAACTCTTCGGTAATCTCGCTTGGATATGAATAAAGAACGCGTATCCAGAAATCTCCCGGTATGGAATCTAAAGCCCAGAGAAGATCTACCAAAGTTTTCTTCCCGTCCCTCCATAACATCGGATCTTGGGCGATGATGTTGATTTCTTTGCAGCCCGTTTCTATGAGAGATCGGGCATCTTGAATAATCTGTCTAAAAGGACGGCTTCTATAGCGCCCTCTGATCAAAGGAATGGCGCAGTAAGAACAGCGATGATTGCACCCTTCCGCTATTTTAAGATACGCAAACGCCTTTCCGGTAAATCTAAGACCGGGAGTTTTTTGACACGACCATGTATTTGGAACTCCGCGCCATTCATCTACACCGGGGAATGACGATGCGGCCTTGGGATAACGCTGCGGATAGCACCCTGTAACGACAACCTTTCCGTAAAGGCCGCGCTTTTTCATCTCAAGGGCGCGTCGAATTTCGCTTTCAGCCTCTTCGCGGGCCGACTCAATAAAAGAGCACGTGTTGACTATGACGACATCGGCCGAATCCGGATTACTCGACAGAACAGCGCCTTTTTTCAAGAGAGCGCCGACCTCAATCTCAAGATCGGCCGCATTTTTTGCACAGCCTAAACTGACTAGCGCTATCGAGCGGCCTTTCATTTTATCGAAGCGTGATAACTCTGTAGCGACCGAACTTCGCCCTTGCCCTTCATAGCCTCTGAGATACCCTCAGCGGCTGCTGTGGCCGCGGCGATAGTAGTCAAATAAGGCACTGAATATTTGATCGCTGCTTGACGAATGCGGCTGTCATCAGCTCTTGCGTCACGACGTCCGGAAGGCGTATTGATGATAAGCGAAACTTCGCGATTCTTGATCGCATCAAGAACATCAGGGCGTCCTTCACCGATCTTGGCGATTTCTTTTCCGTTGACGCCGCGCTCGGCGAGGAACTTGATCGTACCTTCAGTACCGACAACCTCAAAGCCAAGATCAACGAAAAGTTTAACGGCCTCAACTGCGCTATCGGGCTTATCTGAAAGCGAAACAAGGAGCTTTCCGGGCTTCGTCGGAAGAGGTGAATTGGCCGCCTCCTGGGATTTATAGTAAGCAAGACCGAAAGTGTCGGCAAGACCGAGAACTTCGCCCGTCGAGCGCATCTCAGGGCCAAGAACAGGGTCAACCTCTGGGAATTTATCGAAAGGCATTACTGCTTCTTTAACGCCGAAGTACGGCACGATATGGCGTTTATCGAGCCCGAGCGATTTAACCGTCTCGCCGAGCATAAGCTGCGTCGCCACGCCCGCCATTTGAGTTCCGGCCACCTTGGAAACGAGCGGCACGGTACGCGATGCGCGAGGATTGGCCTCAATGACATAGACCTTACCGTTCTCGATCGCGAACTGCATATTCATAAGGCCTACGACTTTAAGTTCTTTTGCGATGCGGCGCGTATAATCAAGAATCGTCTCTTTGTTCTCTTCGGTGATAGACGCGGGCGGCAGTACGCACGCCGAGTCGCCGGAATGAATACCGGCAAGCTCAATGTGCTGCATAATGGCGGGAATAAAGATATCCTTCCCGTCAGAAAGCGCATCGGCCTCGCATTCCAACGCATGACACAAGAATCTGTCGAGATAAAGCGGACGGTCAGGTGTTACGCCTACGGCCTTGGCGACATATTCCTTAAGCATGATTTCATCGTAGATAACTTCCATGCCACGCCCGCCAAGAACGAACGACGGACGGATAATAAGCGGATAACCGAGCTTTTTAGCGCACTCTATCGCCCCATCAAGATCGCTAGCCATCATCGATTCGGGCATGGGGATGCCGAGTTTATCCATAATCGAATGGAACAAATCGCGATCTTCGGCATCGTCGATCGAATCTACGGACGTGCCGAGAATCTTGCAGCCGGCCTCCTGAAGACCACGGGCGATGTTAAGCGGTGTCTGGCCGCCGAACTGAACAATTACACCCTCAGGTTTCTCATGCTCGTAAATTTGGAGAACATCTTCAACCGTTACAGGCTCGAAATAGAGTTTGTCGGATGTGTCGTAATCTGTTGAAACGGTCTCGGGGTTGCAGTTGACAATAATCGTTTCATAACCCATCTTGCGCATCGCCATCGCAGCATGGCAGCAGCAATAGTCGAATTCAATGCCCTGACCGATACGGTTTGGCCCACCGCCGAGAATCATAACTTTCTTCTTGTTGCATGAAGCTTCAACCTCATTCTTTTCGCCGTTATACGACGAATAGTAATAAGCTTGATCTTCGACTCCCGACACGGGAACCTTATGCCAGGTTTCTACGCAGCCGAGCCCATTGCGCTGAGCGCGTATGTCTTTTTCAGGAACACCGAGAAGCTCGGAAAGATACTTATCGGAAAAGCCGTCTTTCTTGGCCTTGATGAGCATGTCGTTCGGAAGAAAGCCGCCCTTATGCATAAGGATCTGCTCTTCCTCGAGAACGAGTTCACGCATCTGATCGACGAAGTAGCCCTTTACGCCGGTGCGCTCGAAAATCTGTTCGTTCGTAGCACCCTTGCGCAAAGCCTCGTACATCTGAAAGTGTCTTTCAGAATTAGGAATCGCTAGCATCTTGAGCAATTCATCAAGCGTGCGCTCATGAAAATCCTTAACAAAGCCAAGCCCCGCACGCCCGCGCTCAAGAGCGCGAATAGCCTTCTGAAAAGTCTCTTTATACGTTTTTCCAATCGACATCACTTCGCCGACGGCCTTCATCTGCGTGCCGAGCTTGTCTTCAACGGCGCGGAATTTCTCAAACGCCCAGCGGGCGAATTTAAGAACGATATAATCGCCTGACGGAGTATATTTATCAAGACTGCCGTCGCGCCAGTAAGGTATCTCGTCAAGCGTCATCCCTGCGGCCAGTTTGGCCGAGACAAGCGCGATCGGGAACCCCGTCGCCTTTGACGCGAGCGCCGAAGAGCGTGATGTGCGAGGATTGATTTCGATGATGACCACGCGGCCCGTCTTCGGGTCGTGAGCCCACTGAACATTGCATCCGCCGATAACGCCGATCGATTCAACGATTTTAAACGCATCGCGTTTGAGCTTTTCTTCGAGTTCTTTTGAAATCGTGATAAACGGAGCTGCGCAGAAACTGTCACCCGTATGAACTCCTACTGCGTCGATGTTCTCAATGAAGCAGACGGAAATCATCTGATTCTTCGAGTCGCGTACAACTTCAACTTCGAGCTCTTCCCAATTTAAGATCGACTCCTCGATAAGGCACTGGCGCGTGAGCGAAGCGTCAAGCCCACGCTGACAAATAAGGCGCAGCTCTTCGATGTTGTAGCAAAAGCCGCCGCCAGAGCCGCCCATTGTGTATGCAGGGCGAACAACGACAGGATATCCAATTTCTTTTTCGACAAGCTCTACGGCTTCTTCCACCGTATGGACGATTCCGGAACGGGGCGTTTCAATGCCAAGACGCTGCATTGTGGCTTTGAATACTTCGCGATCTTCGCCGCGCTCGATTGCATCAAGGTTAACTCCAATAATCTTGACGCCGTACTTGTCTAAGATGCCCTTCTTCGCTAGTTCCATAGAAAGATTAAGGCCCGTCTGCCCACCGAGGTTCGGTAAAATGGCATCGGGCCTTTCTTTCGCGATTATCTGCTCAAGACGCGCCTCGTTCAACGGTTCGATGTATGTCGCGTCGGCCATAACAGGATCTGTCATAATCGTCGCCGGATTCGAGTTGACGAGAACAACTTTATATCCGCAGGCTCTTAAAGCTTTACAAGCCTGCGTACCTGAATAGTCAAATTCACATGCCTGACCGATGACTATCGGACCCGATCCGATAATCAGAACTTTATCAACATCTTCACGCTTCATTTTTTGAGTTAGCCTTTCAAAAGAAATTGTATCGCAATCGGGACAGTATTATATCATATTAGTTCGTCACCCTCAAGCAGATTCGCCTTTTATGACATAACATACCAAAGAATGCAGAAAAAGTGGCATATCGTACCGAAAAGGACAAATAAATGCCAAATCATGTGTGAGAATTTTAGGGATTTCCAAAGATAGAATACGCACCCTACTGTATAAAGGGCGCCTCCGATTGTAAGCCACATGGTGCCAAGGGCGTCCAATTGACGAACCAATGGCACGATCGCCATTAAAACAGTCCAGCCCATAACAATGTAAGCTACGGTAGAAATATATTTAAATCTGCCGGTAGTTTTGATTTTGAATAAGATACCGATAAGCGTAGCGCCCCATTCAATCCCAAAAATCGTCCATGCAAGAACCGGATGTTCCGGACGCAACGTTACAAGACAAAACGGCGTATAACTGCCTGCTATTAGAAAAAATATCGCCGTGTGATCTAAAATGTGTAAAACACGTTTTGATTTTTCATGCATAACTGCATGATACGCTGATGAGACTGCATACATTAAAATTATGCAGGAGCCGAAAATAGCACCGCTCGTCACTTTCCAAGCGACATCGACACCGCTGTTTACGGCCGTCCACACCAAAATCGCCAATGCCGCCGCTCCAAGATGAGATCCGACGACATGGGTTACGGTATTGGCAATCTCTTCTCCGTTAGTTTGTTTTCTATGACTCTTATCGTTCATTGATGTCAATCCAATCTATTTAATGAAATTCCCTGCGCAGGGAAGCGTCAAAGTGAAAATGCACCCGTTGGGGACATTTTTGGTCAAAACAAGATCTCCGCCCATAGAACGGGCAAACTCTCTTGCGGTGCATAAGCCTATGCCAAAGCCGCCTTTACCGGACTTAAGCACGGTGCTTGCTCTATAATAGCGATCAAAAGCCTTTTTCATCTGCCGCTCTGTCATTCCCTGGCCTTCATCTACAAAAGAAATCTTCATATGTGATTTTTCTTTTGAAAAACAAACTTTCACCTTGCCGTACGGGGCTGCATATTTTAAATCGTTTCCGAGGAGATTCCACATTATCTGAATCGCCAATGTCTCGTCTCCCAACGCCGTAAAGGAATTTTCATCGCGATCAAACTCTATTTCAACATCATTTCCATCGAACAAGTCGCGATAGTCCGCCGCGAAAATCTTATAAGCTTCATTGTAGGCCTTTAGTGCATCAAAAGGCTTTTTTTCAGGGATGCGCCGAGTGCCCAATTTAAGAAAATCCTTAATATTCTCAACGAGTCTTAACATTCTTTCGTTAAGGCTTCTGGCGTCTTCCTCATTTCGACCTATCGCATACCTCAGCCCAATCAGCGGAGTAGTAAGATCGTGGGCGGTAGCGGCGAGAAAATCGTCGCGCTCTTTGACGAACTTCCAGAAATACATGATGCCGAAGATTGTCATGGCGACAAAAAAAACCATTACCAAAACGCCTCCGATATAAAAGAAAAGTCCGAAATCGAAAACGTTCACTTTCTCAACTTCAAAAGCGCTTATATTTTTTCTGTCGTCATACCATACTATCGTCGAATCGCGCCCTACGTCAAATCCCCAGCGGCCGGGTTTCATTTTATACGAAATACGAGGAACCGTTTTCGGCTTATACTGATTTATGACACGATTTTTATCCACCTCGCAAGCGTGCAGCATCTCGGCGCTAGTACGGTATTCCTCACGAACTCTTACTTTTTCGTTTTTTATTAGCTCCGGAACTTTATCGTAAATAAAATAAATCCCGCCAAAAACTAGTCCAACGGCCGGAAGGCTTAATAAAATAGCGCATAATAAAAGACGCTTGTCGCGCATCACTTGGACACTTCTTCTGAGTCCTGAACCACAGACTCCTCGCTCGCTACTTCACCAAGCGTCTTAGTTCCAGACAAGAGAGATACAACCTGCTGTTGAACCTCCGCCAGATTCTCTAGCCGCAAACGCGGATCGAGAATAACAAACGTATCCCCGTTTCTGCGATCTTCATAAATTCTGCGGATTGTACCGTCTTCCGCTTCTTTGCGCGCACGCTCGACTAAAATTTTCGAACGCTCAAGCATCACCGCCAAAACATAGATTACGTTTTTCATTGCGGGATCGTCAAGCGTCATTAAATCGCGCAAGAGTTCGCTCGCGTCCTCCTTTTTAAGAGGGTCTTTTTTCTTCTCTTCGCGAACTGGAGCGAAATACACGCCATCCCACTGTGAAAAAGCCGTCCAATCACGATCGGAGACCTTCCAGCATTCAGGATGACAGTCAAAACGCTCATATCCGCCGTCAACCTCTTTCAAGGCGCTGACTACAGGCGCACGGTCTACGAGCGGATTTTGACAAATCGAGCAAACATGCCCACGGCTTTTTATATTCCATTCTTGTGACATAAGTATATTATACCAAAAAGGACGAACGAATCGGCTGAAAAGCGATAATATCCGTTATTTCATCAAGAGTGCGAACATTGTTCAGTCTCGCTCTCAGCGCTGCCGCGCCAGGGCGGCCAGAAAAATACCTGAAAAGATGAGTATGCATCTTGACCGAAGCGTAAGAGTCTATTTTAGGAATATGATCATTTGGATATCGTTCGGCCAACATCTCTCTAAACGAAATTATCGCATCAAGATGACGCTTGCACCAAATTAATTTTTCATCCGCATCGCAAGCGGCAGAAGAATTTTTAAGTCTATTGAAAATCCCGGGATCTGAAAGCGCCGCGCGGCCGATCATAACCGCATCAACGCCCGTTTTTTCAATTGCCTTCAACGTCTTTAGATCAACTATGGATCCGTTGCCCGTAACCGGTATTTTCGAGCGTTCCACGGCCTCGGACAAAAGATCTAGATGAACCTCTCCTCCATGCATCTGCGAAGTAAATCTGGCGTGAAGAATAATACCTTTGGCGCCTGCAGATGCGACAGCATCGAGAATCTCAAAAACACGAACCTTCTCAGGGTGGGGGCCTAAGCGCGTTTTTAGCGTTACAGGTAAAGGCGTATTTTCTTTTATCGCCTTTAATAGCCTATATATTCTATCTGGATCGTCGCAAAGTTTCGCCCCTGCGCCCTCTCTCGTAACTTTAGTCATCGGGCAGCCGGCATTGAGATTAAGCTCAACGAACGTCAAAGGGACTTCGCGTGCGGCGAAGGCGATATCCGTTTCCTTTGAACCGAATATCTGACAGGCTACAGGACCTTCGCCCGGGAGAAGTTCCATCAGGTGGCGCGTGGGAGAGCTGCCATGCGCAAGCCCCGCAGCCGACACCATCTCCGTATATGTCAAATCGGCGCCTCCTTTACGGCACATCAATCTAAAGGGAGCATCGGTAAAACCTGCGAGCGGAGCTAAATAAAATTTCATCTTCTCCATCGCTCATTTGGGTGACGCGAGCGTTAATACAGGGTCGGAATATGGAGCTTTCGGATCAACTACCGCAAACGAAACGTAACTTGGCGCGCCCCATGAACTAGTTTTGGTCTTCGCCACTACCGTGATATCAACACGATTGGTAGGTGACAAGCAAGCTTTATCTATCTTAACTTTTACCTCGCTTGGGGAAATCTTGTCAATCTTCACGGCATTGGAAGGTCCGTGGGTCTGAACGAATTTATATTCAAAAGCTTTTCCTGCGGCTTTGATTTTGAAGGTTCGAATGCGGTCCTTGGCTCTTAGAACAAAGGCCCACGCCAAAGAGCCGGCATAAGTTATTTCCGGGTGGGACGGACGGAATTTTACGGGAGCCATTTCGACTCTCACAGGAGCGAGAGGAGCAATAGATTCCTCGGTCATTTCCGAGGCGAGACTTTTAAGCTTCTTTATATCGATACCGCCCACAGGAAATGCCGTAGGATGGGCTTTCTCCGTCAAATAATCATCTTCAGACTTTACATCCTTAAGCGATTTTCTCATCAATGTCTGAATTGTCGGCGCGAGCATACCCCTTCTTATAAGCTCAAGTTTAACGCCTTTATCAAACGCTGCGGAAGCAATTAACGCCGAGCGCAAATAAGGCTGATCTGACCAGCTACGCCCCGCCGTAGTAATCCAATATGGCGTAATCGACGCAAACACGTCGCCGTTTGTTCCAACTGGGGGCGTATCAGCATTCGACGGGAAAAACCACATCTGGTTTGAAAGATACAATTTCGCCATCGTTTTTAAACGATGTGTTTCATGCGTCATCATTGAACGCGGCAGGGAACGCCAAAAATCGCCTCCCACAAGAGCTCTAGAACAATTGCCGAACACGGGGTACGGAAAAATCATGTTCGGAGCGTCCAGATGCATTGAACGCGCGACACCTTGAGAATCAAGTTTTACGCTCGTCACTCCAGGAAAGTCCGCAATTTTAAGATTTGAATGAAAAGCGTCCCGGTTGAAATAAATATCTCCCGTATTGTTCGTCGGCTGCGATGCCGAGGCGAGTTTAACGTCGGCCACAAAACAGCCGTTGTCAAAGTCCCATGATAAATTATGCTCTCCTATGACAAGAGGTTTTCCAAAAACGCCTAACGCGGGCACTGAAGCCATCGGCCCTGTAGTCAGACGCTTGAATTTCATTTCTTTGGCGTATTCGATAAGCTCTTTATATCTTGGCTTTTTGGAAAGACGCTTAAGATCGGGATCGTTCGCTATCTGATGCGCATCGCGGAAACCAAGATCAATCGCTTTTTCAAGTTCGTTCAACGCCTCATCTGCGCGTTTGGGAAAATAAGCGAGCGAACACGCTAAATTATAACGCCATGTCGGATCGTCAGGAAGAAGCTTTACCCCGCTCTCGCTTGTCTTATACATTGTTGCCGTATCGCCACTGCGCACCGCAACGATAAATTTATTGCAAAGTTTTTCATGCGCCAACTGACGAGATGGATAATCCCAAACAGAAAGAACCGCCAGTAAAGCAACGATAAAGCTCATCGTTTCAACCTCATCCAGCTCGGTAATTTGACTTGTTTGGCCTCACGACTTTGATTTGTTGAAAGAGATTGTGCCGTTCCGATCGACGGAGATTCAAGCGATGCCAACCGGGCCATAAGAGCCTGCTGATGCGTCGCCTGCTGACGACTCATCTCTTCATTTCTCTGCCTTTCGCTGAGAAGATCTTTTTCTCTGACCTGAAGCTTTTCCCTCAATTCTTCCGTCTCTCGCCGAAGCTCGGTTATATCCTTCATATTTTCCGCAATTCGGACTTTTTCGGCGTTAGACAGACAAAGGAGCTCTTCTAAATCGCGTATTTTAAGTTCGCTGTCATACATTTTCTTTTCATGTACGCGACGCAGTTCTTCAAGCTCCTTGCGGTATTGGACGGTACGGGGATCTTCTGGACGCGAAAGAAGAGATTTGCGCGTCATTTCGGAAATATCCGACCCGGCCTTCTTGAGCATTTCTCTCCTGTGGCTTAAAAGACGATCGGATCTTTCTTCATACCGCTTCTTCGCCTCTTCAAACTCACGCTTTTCTATTTCCATAAGCTTGGCGATTTCAGCCGATTCGTCTGACATGAGTTTAAACATAGACGCCTGAATGTCGGCCACTTCGCTCGCCGCCTGCGGCAAACGCCTCAATTCATCTTCGAGTGCATGGATCTGCTCAAGATATTTTTCTTCTTTTTGCTGAGCCTCTTTCAGATCGCTTTGAAGCTTCGCGATCAACGCTTCATGTTCAGAGCGTTCCAACAAAGAAGCCTGCTGCGCTTCAGAAGCGGCTTTTGAAGATTCGTCCATACGGGAGTGAAGCTCCGTCGTGTGGCGGCGTTCTTCCGCCAGAAGCTGCTCAAGTTCTTTTATGCGGCTTTCATCCACCACGATTTTTTCTACGGGCACCTCGACACGAACTTCTTTTTCGACGATTTTTTCGACTTCGACAATCTTCTCCACCTCAACAATTTTCTCAACCGGCACTTCAACGCGAACTTCCTTTTCGACGATCTTTTCAACCTCTACGATTTTTTCGTCACTCGCTTTTGTCGAATCTATTGTCGTAGAGGTTTCAATTTCCTCTTTGGGCTGATCTTCCTCGATATCGAAAGGCTGACGGACTTCTACAAGAGTTGAAATCGCAGGCAATCTACCGCTCGCCAAAAGAGCCTCTGCCGCCGCCTTGTTGAAAGGCCCTCGCGGATTGCCATCGCCGATATCAATTGAAAAGCGCATATCAAGAAAAGGTACATCTTCAACTTTACGCCAAATGATATTGTCGTCAGATACTTCCTGCCCAGGTTGAATGCGCCCTAATTTAGCCCACTCAATAAGCTTTTCTTCGCTCTCCGGACCGAAAGTTTCTTCCTGTGTCCGCAAAAACCACTTTAATTCGCTCATTTTTTTGCCCTCCCGAAAATACTTCCGGAAATACCGAAACGACGCCCTTTGGCGGCCTGAAGTTCTCTTTGCGCTGCAGCCTCAAGCGCGGCTAATTGGCTACGGTCCACATTGCCGAAAATTGAACCGGGCGATTTCGGCGGCGGAGCCATATCAACAGGCTCAACCACCTCAGGAACAACAATCTCACGCCTTGCCGGAGGCTCGACCTCGACGATCTTTTCGACCTCAACCACTTTCTCGACCTCGACGATTTTTTCAACCTCGACGATCTTCTCCACCTCGACGATCTTCTCAACCGGGACTTCAACCCTTACTTCTTTTTCGACGATTTTTTCGACTTCTACGACCTTCTCGACTTCGACAATCTTTTCGACAGGAACTTCAACGCGAACTTCCTTCTCCACAACCTTTTCCACCTCGACTATCTTTTCGACGGGAGGAGCGTCTTCGTCGATATCAAATTCATGCAGTCTATACGCTTTAGCCGATTGAGGAATGGTCTTATTTCGATAAAATCTGCTGACTACAGCGCGATTGAACGGCCCGAAAACCTTGCCTGGCTCAATTTCAACAAGCCAGCACATCCCAAGCTCTTTCATCGTCTGGGTTGGCACCCAAGAAATGCGATCACGAGATAAAAAGCCGGTAGGCTCTATTCGACCGTCTTTAGCCCATTCCTTAAGAGATTGAATATCGGCAGGTCCGTAAACCTTGCCCTCATCTGTTCGGACATACCATTCTTTTTTTAATTCCATGGTCGTATTATATCAAATTTCCGATAGCCTCTCATCCCACGACTTTACTTTTTAAAGAAAACTGATTTACATCAGAATCGGTGGAATTGTCGCCAAATTGCACATGGTATCGGAAAAACAGTATCTTCGCCGCAGCGCTTAAGCGCATTTTTAGAGTCGCACGATATGCTAAAACTCGCCGGTCCCAATAGCGCGTTTGTTTTTTCAAAATTAACGAGCCTGAAAAGCCCCTCGTACCCCTCTGGAACTTTTCCGCCGTTAATCATTACTGATACGCCTTTTATGCCGAGCGGCAGAGGATTGACAGCTATATACCGCATAAACGGCCCGTCCGTCCAATAGCTGTTTCCAAAACCTGCAACGGCAACTGAGCCAGAGCGCGAGTTTAGAATCTCGCGCACGCACTCGACTTTGCCCTCATTCATTGAAAGCGGGTATTCGAGCTGCGTTGTAAGGCGCCCGCCCGCAATTCTCTGACGTATGCCCACACAGCGCTCGCGCGGCACTCCCGCAACAATGCCGGCTGCTTTTACAAATACGTCGGGGCTACCTGAGACGATGTAATTTTCAACTCCAGCCTTTTCAAGAGCACGCATTATTTTTAGGGACGACAAGAAATACCATTTTTCGAGATTGGCCTTTGCATAATCGCGGCAGTATGATTCTAATTTAAGCGCATCAGCACCGAAGAATACCTGCCCCAACGATGGCCAGGCGAGAAACTTGCCTACCGTCTCTTCAAGATACGGATAGTCTTTTTCGAGATAGCGTTCTGCCGAGGCGATATCTTTGAAGACGGAAGAAAACCCGCCTTCAACGCCCTTCAAGAACATTCCGACATACTCTTTTTTGCCGTTAACAGTATAGCCAAGAGAAATATCGCCGCAGATGATCGTTCCGTCAAAATCCCAAAACGCCATCGGCACCGCATTGGGAGAGTGAGATTTTATCTTCTCGACATTGGCGATTATTTCTCCAACGATATTCTTAACGAAATTCTCTTCCGCAAAAAGAGAAAAGCCTAAAAAGAGAAGCGCGAGAGTAAACGATTTTTTAAATATTTTCATAATCTGAAATTAATCGCGGACGGCAGGATTTAAATATATCGGCAGTGGATTTTCTCTTAAAATAGAAGGATTTGCCGCTGCAAAACGCTCAAGCCCTTTCGCGTCAACGACCCCGCCGCCAATATAATTCTCCGCGAACACTTCTTTCAGCACGCCGTCTATGCGCTCAGTGTCTGGAGTTATAACCTTAACTCCTCTTGGCACACGCTTATCAAGCTCTTCGCGTGTTACTTGAAAAATATCGCATACAAGACGAAACCCGTCAAAAAGAGCTATCCAGAACAATCCTCTTCTGGCATCGCCTACAACCGCGCGCGCCTCGGACTCATGCGCGAGCGCACACGCCGAGGGGATTCCCAAAACTTCGCAGCCCGAGCCGAGCGCGTAACCGCGAGCAAAAGCAATCGCGCTTCTTATGCCCGCAAAACTCCCAGGCCCAATCCCGACGACGATTCGCTCAACGCCGTCGAGATCGAGATTTTCGGTCCAATTTCCACTGCGTTCGCGAGCGGTGGATTTTTCAATGTAAAGAGTCTTTTTCAAGTTGTATAATCAGCATTGATGTGAACATAATCAAGCGAGAAGTCGCAAGTGTAAACGCTTGACTGACCTTTACCGAGATGAAGATCGACCGTAACTTCAAAAGCGTCTTTCATAAGTACTTTTTCAAGAAGCTTAAGTTGTTTTTCATCGGCCGTTTCACCCTTGCGGAAAGCCCATACGTCATCGTAGAAAACCTCGGTTTTCATATCACGCACTTCACACCCGCTATACCCTACCGCGGCGAGCACTCTCCCCCAATTAGGATCGCGCCCAAACCAGCTGGTTTTAGCAAGAGGAGACTTGGCTACGGCCCTGGCGGCTCTGGCGGCATCAGATTCGTTTCGCGCCCCCTTGACCGTCACCGTCACAAATTTTGTAGCGCCTTCTCCATCACTCGCCATCTGCTTAGCGAGAGAGACGCAAACCTCACACAAGGCTTCCGTAAAAGCCCTGAACGAAGCTGAACTTTTCGTGATAAGCTCATTGCCTGCAGCACCTGAAGCCAATAAGAAAAGCGAATCGTTCGTCGACTCATCACCATCAACGACAACACGGTTGAAGCTCTTTGCTACGGCTATATTAAGAGCTCGTTTAAGCATCGCAGGCGAAATTGCAACATCAGTCGTAATAAAGCCAAGCATTGTCGCCATGTTAGGCTCTATCATCCCCGAGCCCTTCGCCATGCCGCCGATTGTCGCCTTCTTGCCATCGACAATGAAAGTGACGGCCGCTTCTTTGGGCCGTGTATCCGTAGTCATTATGGCACGCGCGGCCAGATTGCCAGCTTCATTTGAACGAGAAAGTTTTGATTTCGCTTTTCTCATCGCATTAAGAAGTTTATCAACCGGCAGAGCCCTTCCGATAACTCCAGTAGAGGCGACAAAAACCATTTTTGGATCAACGCCGAGTTCACCCGCCGTAACAAGCGCCGTAAGCTTGGCATCCTTAAGTCCGCGCTCACCCGTACACGCGTTGGCGCAGCCGCTATTGGCCAAAATGGCCTGAGCCTTGCCGAGCGAAGCGATTTGGCGGTCATAGACAACTGGAGCGGCAGCGACTTTGTTCGTCGTGAAAACCGCTGCCGCCGAGCAAGGCTTGTCTGCTACGATAAGCGCGACATCGTCACGCCCTTCATACTTTATCGCCCCGGCCGCAGAAGCCGCGCGAAAACCCTTGGCCGAGCAAACGCCGCCGTTTTTTAAAAATTTCATTTTACGATCCCGGATGACAAGGCTTACCGCCGGCTTTACACATAGGGCATTCTTCCGCCGTCCATGTTTCAGGAGTTATCTGCATAAGTGAAACCATGGGAATCCCGTCAAACTGAACTTTGCCGCTGCTGCGATCGACAAGCAATACGACAGCCGCAACCTCGCACCCGGCAGCCTTAACAAGATCTATCGTCTCCTGTACGCGACCGCCCTTTGTGACGACATCTTCTGCTACAACATAACGCTCGCCAGGCTTAAGAGAAAAACGGCGCATCGCAAGAACCGTATTTGGCTTTCCGCTGGCATCAACGCCTTCACCCTGAACCTTTTCAGCGAAAACACATTTGACATCAAGATGACGCGCCACTTCATGTCCGACGAGAATTCCGCCAACCGCCGGAGAAATAACTCCGTCGATTTTCCCTAGGTCACATGTATTTTTCAACTTCTCAACGGCCGCGTCACAAAGTTTCGCGGCAATCCGAGGATATCTAAGAACATTAGCACACTGAAAATAACGATTTGAATGGAGCTTTGAGCGTAATTCAAAATGCCCCTCTAACAGAGCTTCCGTCTGCTTAAAAGCCTCAAGAACTTCTTCTTGTGTCATATTTACATTTCCTTTCAAACTTCTATTTTAATTGGCTGATACTGTATATTTTGTAGATACAAAAAAATATAAAACAGCCAATTTCTTATTCACGAATTATATCATAATTCCGTGTGCTATATCAATGTACGGGTTATCCGTAAGCGGGTGAGTCAGATGTGCAACTGCTGTAGAGTATTGTCTCGCGAGAAAGAAGATAGTATTATCAAAATAGCGTGTTTCCTTGAATAAGTGACTTGTCAAAATGCGGCGGATGTCGCGGCAACCGTGCTCCCGCGCTTATGCGGCCGGATTGTGCGTCCTTGCGATCGCTCGACGTACACGAGTACGTCTTCGGATCGCAGTCCTGCCCAATCCGCCTCGCCTAAGCATCAGTCCGCTCGGCTGACGGCCGCGATCTCCGCCGCCCTTGTCACCCTGGTCGAGTTCGTC
>JAEIGA010003892.1_pt1 | contig 23202 bp, 19 predicted proteins | sample 9270691 | NCBI WGS metagenome assembly JAEIGA01 (sample SAMN17057246, study PRJNA624740) | gut metagenome | biome: biome; isolation source: fecal sample | host: Bos grunniens | place: China: Xizang | collected 2019 | reverse complement strand
GTCGTGCTCTACCAGCTGAGCTAGCGAGTCGGTACTGGTGATCCAGAAGGGATTCGAACCCCTGACCCACAGATTAGAAATCTGTTGCTCTATCCAGCTGAGCTACTGGACCAGTCCCGCCGTGGCTGATTGCCTTAGCGGATGCAAATATAGGAGGTTTTTTCGGTTCTGCAAAATTTTTTTTCACAAAACTTGTTATCTTTACAATACTTTAGTGCATTTTTTATGAATTTGAGGTTACGCATACTTGTAATGGCATTTTTTATGGTGCTTTTGTGCCGGGCAGAGGCCGCCTGGTGCCAGCACTCGCTGCCCCAAATTCTGGACAGTATCCGCATCTATGCACAGCAGAGGGAGTCAACAAAGCAACCCTATGAGGCAAACCTTAAAGTGAAATCAAATGTAGAGGTACTCCATAAGGGAATTTTTTCAAATCTCCTCCCCTACCTCCATAAAGTCAAGCTCCATGAAGGTACATTTACTCAGGAATATGCCGGAACTCTTGAACATTCAACAAGTGACAGCACTACAGCTTCCCTGACACCTCTTACAGAGGAGAACAGCCTCATTGTCACTGAGTTTACAGACCAGATTGTATCTCTTTCCCAAAAGATAAACATTTACTCGCAATACATTTACGGTAACATATACTCCCCTATGGCATATTTGTCGGGAAAATATTATGATTTTTCTTTGGATTCACTGGTGCATGAGGAGGGAGAAAACCTTTACAGGATTGTGTTCACTCCAAAAATAAAAAACTACAAGTTTGTTGAGGGATATATGGATGTGGCACAGCACAATTGGGCGGTAAGGAGTATGCATATTGTTGGGAATGTGGAATTTATACAATACTGCAATGTTGTACACATGGGACGCCGGGGCAGCACGGAAGAGTTCCTCCCCACCCGCCTGCAGGTTAAGATTAAAGGGAATTTTCTGGGCACCAGGATCAATGGGGATTGCAGCCAGGAGTTCATCTACACCCGCATAGGGGAACATCATTTTCTTCCCGACAGCACATTGCCGGCACAGCTTCAACAGGCAGATACAGCACACACAGCCGCATCCGGCAAAACCCAGATGGGAAGCTTTCTGGTAAAAGACCACTCCCTCTCCATCAGCAACAACGGCAAACTATATATTGCGCCGCTGGTAAGTCCGTTGATGTTCCATTACAGCACCCACAGCGGACTCTCGTATACACAGAGGCTGAAATACACCATGCAGCTGCAACAAGATAAAAAATTCACTGTTGAGCCGCTTATAGGCTACAACTTCAAATACAATGAATTCTACTGGGCAGCCAAGGGGGGCTATCTCTATAAGCCGGAAAACAAGGGGCGTATCTTCATAGAGGCCGGAAATGGCGTACCTCAGGATTTCCGCACCTCATACACAAAACTGGGACATGCCATACAAGTGGCAGAAAACATGATGTTTACCGCTACAGCTGCGCAGCTGCACTACTCATGGCTTAACCCTGAGGACCACAAAAATGACAGATCATCATACACCACCTTTGTACCGGAAGTGGAGCTGCAGTACCACAAACATGGGTACCCTGCAATAACTGTAAGCTACGCCCACTCAATAAAGGGGATATTTGGAAGCGACATAAAGTTTGGCCGGGCCGAAATGGACATCCAACACAAGATAGATGTAGGCCCAATGCACTCGCTTACATACAGGGCAGGACTAGGAATAGCCTTCAACTACAACTATCTCTACTTTGCAGAGTTCAAGAATCTCAAAAACAATCACTTGCCTCACGGCTGGGACGATGACATAGGGGGAACATTCAACCTGCTGCCATTTGTAAAGTACAATGAAATAGACAAATACTTGCGGGCCAACATACAATACGACGCACCGCTGCTGCTGGTGCCAACCCTGCTGCGCAGAGTAAAATACATCAACCGCGAACGCCTATACTGCAACCTGTTGCTTGTAGACATAATGAATCCATACATAGAAATGGGGTATGGCATAGGGACAAACATCTTCAACATGGGAATCTTCTGGGGCGGAGAAATGGACAAATGGGACCGCATTGGGGTGAAATTTACATTTGAGATTTTCAATTAAACATCTTTATATTAAATTTGTACAAACTCACAAAACATGAAACAGATAACAAAAATTCTTGTAATGGCACTGGTAATGTGCCAGATGACATTTGCAAACCAGCTTTGCGCACAAACCGCAATGGATGCACAGAGCAAAGCCAAATATGCCAAAATCTCAAAAATCCTTCTTGAGAACAAACAGAAGAGCGTACCGGAGCTGATGATAATTGCAGCCAAACAGATGCTTGGAACAGAGTATGTTGCAGGCTCCCTTGAGCTTGTACCCGAGCAACTCAAAGTCTCTTTGGTAGAGACAGACTGCATCCTTTTTGTAGAGACCTGCCTTGCAATGGCCATGAATGCAAAAAAAGGATATGATTCTCCCGACAGCCTTTGTGCAGCCATCCAGCGCACCCGATACCGCAACGGCATTGTAGACGGATATGCCAGCAGAATCCACTACACCAGTGAGTGGATCAAGCAGGGAGAAAAAAGGGGAATCTTCAGAGAGATTACAGATGTATTGAGTGCCGATAACCTGTCGGGACAAAGATTCTCATACATGAGCAAACACTCCTCTGCATACAAACAATTGAAAGAGAACCCTGCCGAGGTGTTGAGAATTTCTGAAATGGAAGACTATTTAAACTCATTCTCAGACTATTATGTTATACCTAAAGCAGATGTAAAGAAGATGGAGCATCTTTTGAAAGATGGCGATATCCTTGGATTCAACTCTTCAGTGGATGGATTGGATATAGCTCATGTAGCATTGGTATACCGTAAAGAGAACGGCCAGGTAGGCTTTATTCACGCCTCTCAGGGAGACGGAAAAGTAATTATAGATGAAAAGAGCATTCACGATTATGTGAACTCACGCAAAAGCAACGACGGAATTAGAATCATACGAGTAAAATAATGGAAAAATCTAAAGTATACTACAGCAATCTACGCTGCAAGCCTGAGGTTAACCTCCTAAAAAAACTGCGCTACCTTGTAAAGGCAGCAGGCATTGAAACAATAGACTTTGAGGGTCAGTATACAGCTGTAAAACTGCACTTTGGCGAGCCGGGCAACATGGCCTACATAAGGCCCAACTACGTAGCCACAGTTGTAGACCTGTTGAACTCCCTTGGTGCCAAGACCTTCCTTACAGATGCCAACACCCTGTACAAAGGGAAAAGGGACAATGCTGTAGACCACTTGCGCAGTGCAATGGTAAACGGCTTCAACCCTATTGCGGTAAATGCCAACGTAATAATTGCCGACGGACTCAAAGGCACCAACTATGCAGCAATTCCAATTGAAGGGGCAAAATACTGTCCGGCACCAAAAATTGGCCAGGCTGTAGCAGATGCAGACATTGTCATCTCAATAAGCCACTTTAAAGGTCATGAGCAAGCCGGATTTGGCGGAGCACTCAAGAACCTTGGAATGGGCTGTGCATCAATTGCAGGCAAACTTGAGCTTCATTCATCCTCACAACCAAAAGTAAATGAGAAAAACTGCATAGGCTGCCGCATCTGCGAGAAAAACTGCAACCACGGAGCAATCACTGTTGGTCCCGACAGAAAAGCTGTAATTGATTACAACAAATGTGTAGGCTGCGGCCAATGTGTAGCCCTTTGCCAGTACGCAGCAGCTGTACTTGCCGAGTGGGACACCTCCGAGGTACTCAACTGCAAGATTGCAGAATACACCAAAGCAGTACTGCAAGGCAAACCGAACTTCCACATAAGCCTTATCATGAACGTCTCTCCTGAGTGCGACTGCTGGGGCCACAACGATGTACCTCTTGTGCCGGACCTTGGCATGATGGCATCATTTGATCCTGTTGCCCTTGACCAGGCCTGTGCAGACCTTGTAAACAAAGCACCGGTAATCAACGGCTGGAGAAAAGAAGAACCTTGCTCTTGCGGCTGCAACCACGAACACGGCCACGATGAGCTCTTCAAACACATTCACCCCGATACCGACTGGGAAAGCGGCCTCCAATACGCCCAAGAAATTGGATTGGGCAGCCGGGAATATGAGTTGGTAGAGGTTTAAAATTTTCTTTTTTCTAAATAAAATCTTTTTCCAAAAAAACAATTATTGGAGTAAATTTTACTCACTTGTTTGCAGGTAGTTTTTGAGGTTGATAGTTTTGTGGTGATAACTTAAAAACTACTTGTATATGAAAGAGAGAGAAAGTGGCGTTTTGAACCCTTTTGTAGATTGGGGATTCAAATATCTGTTTGGAACAGATAAGAGCAAAAAGAATTTGATTGGATTTCTGAACTTTCTGTTGGGTCTAAATGATCCTATTGTTGATCTTAAATACCTGAACAATGAAAGCATTCCAATGGACAAAGATGGCAGAGAATGTATTTTTGACATCTTATGTGAAGATGAGAAAGGTGAAAAGTATCTGATAGAGATGCAGAATGCCGGAATCGGATATATGCAAAACAGAATGGTTTATTATGCTTGCCGTCTTATAGACCATATGGGCGAAAAGGGCAGTGAATGGCACTATGACCTAAAAAAAGTATACAGCATTTGCATTATGAACTACACATATGAACAGAATCCTGTTTTGAGAAGAGATTTCAAGCTGTGTGAGCCCGGAACTACAAACTTACTATCAGACAAGTTGAATTTCATTATGCTCCAACTCCCTTGTCTTAAAAAAGAAGACATTGAAGAATGTGATTCTTTCTATGAAAAATTGTTATATTTACTCATTCAAATGAAAGAGGGTATGAAAACAATAGAGGAATTGAAACAGGAAGTATATGAGCATGGCTTTAATGAACATATACGTGAAGTATTTTTAGGAGTATTGGAGGATGCTGATGTTGCATCACTTTCCCCTAAAGAGAAATTGATTTATGATGCAAGTCTGAAACGCTATCGGGACAATCATGCCTGCCTTGATTACGCAATTGAAACTGGTATAAAACAGGGAATTCAGAAAGGAATTGAGAAAGGAATTGAGCAAGGAATTGAGAAAGGAATTGAGCAAGGAATTCAGCAAGGAATTGAGCAAGGAATTGAGCAAGGAATGGACAAGAAATCTTTGGAAATAGCAAAAAAAATGAAGGACAAAGGTGAAGATTACCATACAATTAGTGAGTACACTGGTTTGAGTGCCGAGCAAATAAATCTACTATAGAAAAAAGACTGATTCAAAATGCATGAACCCCGAAAGTTAGCCAACTTCCGGGGTTTTATACTTTACTTTCTATTAATATCCCTAACACATCGGAGCTTGTTGGGAGAATCGGACATTGTAACATATTTATTCATAAAAGTCCATGTAATTGTCCCATTATCATAATAAAGATCACCTCCCAAACTACCATGTGAATAATAGGAGCAACTGTAAATTTTATCACTCCCCCACCAGCTGCTTGGACAGTAGAGTGACATTATAGCTGCCTCCCTGACATTAGGAACTCTATACCCACTAGGGCAAGGGCTATTGCCTGCTTCCAAACTGTTTTTAAGGGATATATAATTTCCAAAATCAAAATCTTCTGACGTCCCATAAGTTTCAAAACCATAATAAGTACGGCTGCTCTCTCCATTCTCATCACTTGGAATGAGTTCATGAGTAGTATAGAATCTTACAGACTTGTCATTAACCCTTGAAAGGTCAAACCTGTATACGCCATTGCCAGCATCTTCATAAACAACAATTGGATCAGGCACATTGGCCTTTTTATCTGAAATTGATGACTCTGTAGGATCTGTCATACCCAAATTCCTGACACAGCGTATACTCTTTACTGCTTGTTTATCCCACTCCTGTCCATATCCGGAGATTGAAACACCCTCTTCTGCCCACAACATATCCGGCCAATTTACACTTCCAATCTGTCCGGAGTTGGTAATGGTAGTCTGATTACTGCAAACAACATGATTGCGCCATTGCCAAAAACCATTCACTTTACTATTAGGCAAGGAAGCCATATGAGACGGATAAAGTTGAGCTTCACTATCAATTCCTTTATCTCCAATGTATAACGCATACAAGAGCTGCAATGGAGCTATATACCACTTTACCTCATTTGCATCTATATAACCGTCTCCATTATTGTCCCTGTTCCTTGAAAGCACTGAATATCTCAAACACTCCTTCCCTGTTCTCATAAAATGATTGAACCCATCCTCGCCATCAACAGTCTTGTTTGGAACCTCAAAATCCAAATATGTAGACCACTTCTCTCTCTGGTTACCTTTCTTGAATTGCCCGTTATTGAACAAATTCCATAAACAGGCTGTATTATAAAGGCCATTATCTACAGAATTATTTCCAAAATTTACATTCTTGTAATTATTGTCATTCTCATAGAAAGTAAGATACATATCCCTTGTTTCATCAATCACTTCACAACCGAATCCGTTAGTTATAGCATTATCAGTTATGTTATAAGGAGTTTGTATAGACTTCTGCCTGAAAGTAATGATGCTGCCGGTAACAGAACTTTCACCATCGGCACTTGAATTTGTATTGGACAAAATATGCATCAATCTGTTGGGCTGATTAACAAAATCCTTCCATGAAATTGATGTGTTCTCAGTAGGATGTTCTTCATAAAAGAACTCATCAACAAAGGCTGTAAAATTAATTATATAAACTCCATTCCTGTCTTTAAGGAATGCACTTGGATTAGAACCTGCAAAACCTCCGTGTTTATACTCCAAATATTTCAGTTTCTCTTTCTTAACAAAATCCAACAGCTCAACCACGTTCATAAGACGCTCAGATTTACCTTCTCTTATAAGCATCTGATTTTCATCTCCTGGATAAATCCTGTTATTGTAAGAATAACATTGGGTAGCATTGTCAACTTCATTAATCAGGAATCTCACCCACTTGTAATCCAAATCACTTATATTGTATCCTCCACCAGGCAACTCAGGTGTTCCCTCTCTTCCAAATGGAGTCTTTACATAAAATGTAAGAGCTTCAATATTCAGCTGCTCCGCATTCATGGTGAAAACTTTCTGCCCATAATGGGAATCATATGTGAATTGTGTTTCAATTGCAGAGTAAACATGCCCTGTTGCTCCACTTTCATTCTCAACACCACTATTTACCTCCACCCTGATATTTTCCACACCCTTAATTGTAATAGTATATGTATAATGAGTGTTTCTCTTAATATCGTAATCATTTACATTACTCTTGAAATCACCTAAATGAACATAATAAATAACATCAGCTATAAGTTCCTGGGTACCGGTTTCTGCTGTATTTATAAGCATCTGCAACTCACCTTCAATCTCAAGGTATGTACCATTTTCAGGAGCATTTTCCCACATGCCGTTTGAAGTATCATAGCTTCCATCTGGATATTTTATCCTTTTATCTCTCTGATGATAGCCTGAAACACTTTTTTTCTTATTACTGCTCTCCCTATTTTCCAACATATAAAACGAACAGGTAGATGATTTGATATTTCCATCATCAGTTGTCTGTTCATCAAAAGTTACCTCAGCATTAAAATAACCCGCATCTTCATAATCTGTAGCAACTTTAGCAACTCTACTGCCAAGAGGGATATTTTTCACTCTGCAAGCTTTAGGTATAAAGGATTTTAAAGAATTGTCTCCCGACAATTTTACAGTTACCGTAACTTTTGAATCCAATCTCTCCAATATGATTGTAGGCGAACTGATAGAAGTGTTATCGATTGTAACACCGTTCTGTCTGGCAACCATGGGAAAATATCCGTTTCTTGATGTTGTAGACTGCAGCAGATTAACATTCAATGCCTCAAGCTCATTAATATGGGTGATTGTATTGAGCATTTCTGATGAAATGTTCATCATATCCTCATCAAGATTAGCCACAATATACAATGTTGCATTGCTGACTTTAGGTGCCTTTATCCTAACAGTACCTCCTGTATATCCATCATCGTTGGTATAACCGAACCAACAATTTTCATTAGCACCAGTCACTTGAGTAACATTATCTTTCTTGTTTGTATTATTAAAGAAATGGGAATATACACGTGTACCATCAGCATTAAAAACAAACACAAACATATTAAGTATACGTGATTCCTGAACTATATCCAAAGTAGCCTTAGTAGATATTTCAATATCATCAAATTGCTTATGTAACAATACAACATCACACAACACCTCATCTCCCGTAATACTGTTTAAGTCAAGCTCTTCCCTTTCACATGAAACAGATACAAGAAATAAAACTATAACAGACAAAATATATACTGAAAACCTTCTCATAAATCATCAATTAAATTCAACATCACCTCCGGCACTACCCCACTGGCCAACTTCGTATGTAAAATGACCCTGATTCTTGCTATATGAAACTCTTACTAGCGCATTTATAAAATCATTTCTCTTTATCTCCATAACCTCAACAGGCTGACCTGTTGCATTATCAATAGTAACAACAGGTATTCTTTCTTGAGATCCCTGCATTTCATCTACAGGATATAAGATAAAAGTTGACCTATAATCTACTGAATTATTCCCTCTTATATAATTATAATACATCTGCAAATAAGTATAATATCCAGAACTGTTTGACTGCATAGAGATATAGTTACTATTATTGGCAAAAGTAAAATAGTATGTTTTGTTTGTACTTAATGAAACAGTTCTGCTAGAATATGAATTAGTTACATAATAAGCAGTCTGCCCTTGTTTAAAAGCATCAGCTGTACCAATATAGTAGCGGTTATTCTGTAATCCGGTATTATCCAATGCCCATACACATTCCTTGGGAATTGACATCCCAGATTTTAGTGTACCTAATGAAGCTGAGTTTACAGATGAATTCTCAGCTTTAGCAAACAATTTATATTCAGTATTATATATCAAATATAATCCGCGAGATAAATTATTAACATTTGTTATAGCAGTTGTGCTATTTAGGGCATAAGTGCCAGACATTCCTTCATAACCTAATCCCAGATTATAACTATATTCTTCCGTATCTGATGCACTTTTACTTTCAAGAATATAAGAATCAAAAACAACAGAACTTCCTTGAGCAGGTATTACAAGAGGGTTCAATACACTACCTGCAAAAGGAGTAAGGGCATCAGCACTCAGAACATCAATAGAAGACTTTTCGGTCAAATAGCCTTTACCGCTAAAAAGATAGGCTTGGCGTTGAGTAAAGATATCACTGAAATCCAGTGAAGATATCTTCAAATCCTCATCACTATTATTCTCTACAGATATTCTTATACGGGAATAAGTCCTCAACAACTCTCCAGATATCACATTAGTTCCCGGATGCAATTCAATATTTTTAACCAAAGTAAGCGGTTGAGGAACTCTGGGGCAAACGCCATCAATAGAAGAAATTTTAAAATTAAGAAATGAATCTGAATATTGATTTGTAAAATTATCAATAGTTCCTCTACTTAAAATTTGTTGTACAGTAGAAGTAAAACCACTGATTCCATTATAACTTTTAGTACCGTTATCTCCATCATTAGCCTGAAAAGCAGAGTAATTGGCCACTACCATCAATGTATATGCACCATGTGTAAAGTTTCCATCAAACTCAATTGTAGCCTCTTTAGCCTCTCCTTGCAAATCCAAATCCTTACATGCAACCAGGCGGTCTCCTTGCAGGATAAATGCTGCAACTTTATATAAATACCTGCCGTCCACTGCCCTCTCCCAAGAGGTCCAGGAATCCGGATTGGCAGGGTCTGAACTTACACTCTTTACATCCACTTCATAATCAGGCACACAAATCCTGAGCTGCAATGAAGCATCATCCTTGTCAAACAAGGGATCCTTCTCCTGACATCCAAACAGGAGTATAAACACAAAACTCACAAACCAATATCTTAATTGCAGCATAATTATATCATTTGTTAAAATCTATCTCATGAGAAGATTTCCTCTCATTCCAATCAGAAATTGTCAATCCCAAATTAATCTCTGTTGCAGAAATCTTCACATGGTAATTATATCTGTTGCCAGGCAGAAAATTATACGCAGGAAGTGCAGCACTATACACTGTATTTCCACCTGTAGAAGTTTTAAAACATAACTTTACGTTTCCTTCCAATTCCGAACTTTGAGGAATAACCAATATCCATCCCTCATTAGTTGTAAATTCTGCACCCTTACCTTCCGGTGCCGAAGCCAAATATGCTGACGCAGTACTCGTACTGGTTATAGCAACAGCATTATAAGGTTCCCAATAATAAAATCTTGTTCCAGCAGGAGCTGGAGTACTGTTAGGCCAAATTATATCTTCTGTAAAGTTTAGCGTACTGCTTGTAAAGAAACCGTTAGATGTAGTATTTTCAAGCCAACAGGCAATAAGATTATCAGTTACCCCTTCACTAGAGAACTGAAAATCAAATTTAACTGCTGCAAGTGCATGCTTCATAATCAGCTTTACAGGATTCTCCTCTCCTGCCATCAATTTCTTATGGGCAACCAACATATCAAATTGCTCATTCTCCGTGTCATATGTTGCAAGAATTCTGTCTGAATCTGATCCCGGCTGAAGTTGCACTTTGCTTTTTGGGAAAAAGGCTTTAAAGGTGTACTCAGCTCCTCCTGTCCAATAGACATTTTCTCCTTGATAATTCCATTGACTGTCATCTCCAGCCTCATCCTTAAAAGTAAGTCCGCTTCCTTTAACCCACCACCATAAATCTACATTATCAAATATTATCTTTGATGTACCGTCTAGAATATATTTTCCAAATAAACCTATTTTCTCAGCATCTCTATACTCATTCCACGAACACGCTTCTTTCAATGACAGATAATCCTCCATAAGTGCACGTGTACTGGAGAATGATCCGCCAGCTTCGTTGCCAGCGGACACATTCCATCCAATAACATTATATTTATCTTGTTCAGTAAAGATTAACTTATCTGAACAAGAAAAACAAAAAATAAACGAGAATATAAGTATAGCGCTTATGAAATTACGCATAAACATTACAAATTAATCTCAATAATTTTAGAATCAGGCCAAGGATCTGTTGATGGTGAAAAATAAATTATATCATTAAGATGCGTTTCATCAGAATATTTCAATCTAAATGTATATCGGTATCCTGGAAGCCATGAAGTAACTGCTTGTCCATTAATATCACTAAAGGATAGATTGTTAAATTCTATAACCTTATATGTTGGTGTTCCATCAACCGTATAATCTATTCTAATTTCAATATCTGAGTTCGCTATAGTTTGTGGTATTAGTAATAGCGGGTGAGATGTACCTTTATTATCTGTTTCATCCTGAGTCAATAATGAAGAAATATATTGTGGATTAGGAGGGAATGAAACTCCACCGACAATAGCACCTGATTGATCAGTCGCTGCTTGATAAGGATAAAAAGAATGCTTTAATTGATTTGCCACAGGAATAGTCCATGATGGATTACTTACACTATTTTGAATATTTTGGTTGAATGAACCTTTACATTGAATGTTGCTCATCTTTATACCTGTAAGAACAATATCCTGAGTAATGCTGCTTGATTTAACTAAAGAAAAATGAATTGAGGAAAGTGCATGCTTAAATTGTATTGGCAAACCACTATAATATTCCGCATTATTAACTTTATCACTAGGTACTTTATTTTCATGGATTTCTGTATATAACAATTCAAAATGATTATCTGGATTTTCAGAAACCTGGAAATTTTCAATGGTCAAACCTGTATTACCGAATGATACTGTTACTTCAGAAGCATAGCTTTCATCAATCAAGAAAGAAGTTGAGGTAGTTGAGGTAGTTGATGAAGTTGAAGCTGCTTCTTTATGTGTTAAATCGGCAGGAGACATAGCTGCATAAGACAATTTATGACCTCCATGAAAATAATAGTAATCACCTTCATCAGTTTTAGGGAGCCAAGCATCAAAACCGGAATCATACCTAATTACTGCTCCATTAAATTCTGCTTTTGTATGTTGTTCCCATGTCTTATCAACAAAAAGACCTTCATGATGAACTGCAAAAATTTTTATTTTCTCTTCCCTTGGATAAGTATAATCCATAGTACCATATTTAAAGGAACCATATTCCCCAAACACTGAAACCTTGGTATTAGCACTAGTATAAAGCATAGGTGAATCAAATCCTATTCTTACCTCATTATTGGTAAATTCAGGATCATTTTTTACGCAACTTGGTACAATTGTCCCCAAGATAGCCATTGAAAGTAAAAGTTTTTTCATAAAAAAATATTTAAAGTTAATTTGTTTACATAGGAATATCCGCTTCAATATCATCCCATCCATCAACACCAGGCCCCATTTCTTCAGCACCTTCAGGACGGGTAATAATAATCTCATTTTCTAATAGAATCCATTGGTTTTCAATAGCTATTGGTGTATTGAAAACATGTGTAATATCTATAGTTTCAACTTGTGTTGTTCCGTCTATCTTAAAAAATTCCAAATTCAAATAATTTTTACAATTTGCTTCTGATAATCTTCCAAAAGTTTGGAATGTTGAGTAAATGACAGCACTATAAACATCTTCTCCTGTACGTTTAATTTTATTATCATAATTCATAGTGAAAAAGACATGAGCGGAGTCACTCTCAACAACACTATAAGTATCTCCAATACTGAAAGAGCCAGACACACCTGAGATAACAGCACCAGCAGCTCTCACCCATTGTTCTCCTTGTATATACAACTGTAGGTAATAACTTTTAACTATACTCTGGGCTGTAAAGTAATCTCCTGAAGAAGTTGTCAAAGTATCAAGACTCGTGGATAAAGGGACTTTAACCCCTTTATATGATAAAGCCAAAAAGTGTTCAGGCTCTTCTAAAATACTGTCAGCATCCAAACTATCCTTCAAAGATGGTATATAGTTTAAGAATCTTTCACTCAATTTATCAGTGAATGCTTGAATATCATAACAATTGTCTGCATTTCTGATATTTGTTACAGGCGAACCCAGATGATACACATACAAATTGTATTCTCCACCATATCCACCTATATAACCATCAATATAATGCCCTCTGGAGTCGCTATCATGATGTCTTAAAACAGTTTCTGAAACAACTTCACCCGTTTTAGGAGACGCCAATACAGCACGCATATTAATGGGCCTTGTATATGTTGGGGCTTCATAGGTTTCATTGTAAAAGCCATATGTTACATTTTTTATCTGCTCATCAAGGTATACCCTTATGTAGTGCATGTTACTGCTGTCTACAAGTTCCCTGTGGACGCATGATGAAGAGATTGCGGCAATTAGTGCTGCCAGCACTAAAGGAAGTATATGTCTGAATTTAATCATTTATTACCTCCTCTCTCTGTTTTTACATTAATCGGCAGCACCAGTGAAACCTGGGCTTTTGTTGGGCCAAAATATTTCCACCTTCCCACTTTTTCAGGATCTCTGAAAAGTTGCTCATAACCTGCACCTGGAGTGTATCCTCTATACGCAATTGAAGCATAGCCTACACTTAAAGCAAATTCCATATTCAACCGCTTACCTATTGGTTTTGCATATCCACAAGATATTCCATAATGGCTGTATTCACCCTGGTAACATATTTTGCGCTTGAACTGGAAATCATATTTGCCGCTCTCGGCATATATGCCTAAAAAATACCCATTTAAAATCTGGTCCGGCTTTACCCACCATCTTGCTTCGGTACCAACACTAATATTTCTCAGGCAGTACTCATTGCGGTGTTCTCCCATTTTCCACCATGGGAATTGATTATACAGCAGGAACGAAAATTTACCTGCAGAAACCGGAATCTCCACTGAATAGTTTAACATTGTAACCACATCATAAAGGAGATTTGTCTTAACTGCAAATATAAACCCAGAACTGTCGGGAATATTATCTATTCTTTCTGTGTAATCTTTTGGGATATTTGTATAATCCGGTTCAATATTTATTTTGCTTGTAACGGCAGCAGGCTTTTCAATGATTGTACCGGTAGTCACCTCCTCCACCGGCAACACATTTTTCCAGCGGGGCTGGGGATAGTATAGGGCGTAGAAGTGGGTGTATCTCAGTTTTGGGAAGATGTTTTTCAGCAGATAGCTGTAGGGCACTCCTCCACGGAGAGATTTAAGGCGGCTAAGGAGGTTGGCCGAGATTTGTGGAGAGTCTGCTAATGGGGCAGGTATATCATTAAGAATCTCAAGAACCTCTTCTTTAAAAGGGACTGCATCATCCTCACTTACAAACATATACAGATGCTGCCAGTTATTGCCCCTGTACTGGAACTGGGGGTTGTTGAGAGTGGTGTGCTTTTTCAGATATGAGGCAATGGCCTCTGCCCTCTTGCGGGATAGGGTTATGTTCCAGCTGTATTTGCCCTCTGGAGATGCTGAGCCCAAAACACCGTATTCTTTTAGAGTGTAAATATAATAGCCTCTTGTGAATGATTGGGGAAGGGAGTCCTTAAGGTAGCCAAGCATCTGGGCGTTGCCCATGTAATCTGGGTTCAAGTTATATTTTCCAACCTTAAAAAAGATCTCATACTCAGGAGCATAGATATGCGGCTGTGCCTTTGCGCCATTGCACAAAAGCACAAAAAAAACTGCCACAATTATAGCCCTAAGTATTTTCACCTTCTACTCATTCATTTTGCAGCCCTAAAGTTATAATTTTTAAACCGATATATCAAAAAAAGTGTATTGAAAACAGCTACACAAGAATAACCACCCCTTCCTTTTCAGGCCAGCCTGTGGGGTGGTTGATGTTGAGCGATATATATGTATGATAGGCTGTATTTTAGTTTCCTATGTTTATAGAACTGCGGATAAAAATTCTTAGAACAACAATTCCATAAGATTACCCTCAAGATCCTGTGCAGTAGCAATAGGATTATCGTGGTACATATATTTCACAATGCCGTTGTGACAAATATAAACCCTCGGCACACGGGAAGTGGCAAAAAGATTATAAACATTTCTGTCTGCCTGGGCTGAATAAGGCAGGGTATATCCCTGGCTCTCCCAATACGGAGCTATCTCCTCATCCGCCTGCTCACGGCTAATGAGAGCAAATGAAACATCTCCATTGAACATGTTGAACATCTGCTGAACAGCAGGAAGAGTATTCCTGCAATCAGGGCAGCCGGTATTGAAGAACATAATGAGAGCAACGCCACTGCGCAAAGAAGCTCCAGTTACTGTAGAACCGTCACTCATCTGTACTGTAAAATCGGGAATGGTATCCCCCACCCCAATCTCACCCGTACCGGGCTCATCATCCTTTATGCAGGAAACTGCACAAAAGACAAAGAGCACCAAGGGTAATATGTTCTTCAAAAATTTTATCATAAGAAAGATAAACTGTCGGGAAGATTTTATTTTTTCTCCTCCTTAGCCGCAACAAACTCAATTACAAGCACAATGGCCAATCCTAACACTGCAAATGAAATGGAAAGCCATAGTTGCGGATCATGTCCTGTAACCTGAGCAAAAACATTTGGAAGAGCCGGATAATCAAATCCCTCAACTGCTCCAGGCACCTTCCAAGGCCACACCTTAAGGAGAGATCCCAACATGAATCCGCTCAAAAGTGCAATAGTCTGCATATAATATTTCTTGAGCAACCAGCTTAGGAAATGTGAGAAACTGATGATTCCAATACCGCAACCCACTGCAAACACTGCCAAAACAGGAATATTGAGCTCAGTAACCGCTGTCATCACAAACTCATACTTACCCAAAAGGAGCAAAATGAAGCTTCCCGATATACCAGGAAGAATCATGGCACAGATTGCAATAGCGCCGCTCAAGAAAACAAACCACAAAGCATCCGGTGTTTGTGCAGGGCTGGCAAGACAAATGAACGCAGCCACACCCACACCTATAAGAAGCGAAAGAATATTCTTAAAGCTCCATTTGTCCAATCCTTTAAGAATATAAATGGCCGAAGCCAGGATAAGACCAAAGAAAAAACTCCAGAGTGGAATAGGATGGAACTCCAAAAGATATTTCATCAGACGTGCCAAAGAGAACACACTGAACAGGATACCTGCAAACAAGCTGGCAAGGAAATTTCCGTTGATATGCTTCCAGAACTCCACAATCTTACCTTTAAGAAGAAGCTTGAAAGCCTCACCGTTAACAGACTTGATAGAATCCAGCAACTCCTCATAAATACCCATAAGGAACGCAATAGTACCTCCACTAACACCCGGAATCACATCTGCTGCACCCATACACGCCCCCTTGAAGGCAACTGCAGCATACTTAAAAAAATTAGCCATAATCAATTGATATCTTTTTTAATATTTTCCAAAAACTCCAAAAACCATTGCTCATTAGGCAACTGCGGAAGCATATCATAAACAACTCCCAGCCAAGCAGTGCCAGTTGCAAAAATCTTGAGGAACAAAGCCTTGAACTCCTCCCTGGCCCCTCTCCTGCAACTCTGTATAGCACGGACCGTATCCAGCCCCGCATGCCCCTCAGCTACGCGCTCACCATCAGAAAGGACCATCTCAAACTGCCTGATGGCATCCTCATGCCTCTCAAGCCTGATATACGACTCACCCAAACCAAGCCTTCCCAAAATATCAGAATCAATCTCCACAAACCTCTCAAACACATCAGCCGCCTCCCTATACCGCTGCAAATTCATATAAACCACAGCCAAATTATACAAAGACGACGAATTCCCCCCATTAAGGGCAATCGAATACTCAAACGCCTCAATAGCCTTGTCAAAATCCTTCAACCGCGCCTGAACAGTACCCATATTAAACCACACAACATCATTGAACGGATTCCTGTCCAAATACTTGTCATAAAACTCCACCGCCCTCTGAGGCTCATCCAAGCGGTCATAACAAAACGCAAAATCATTAAAATACTCAAAAGGCAACGCCCTTATCCTATCCCCACGCTCCAGATAAAAAACAGCCTCCCTAAAATTCTGTGCATCAATACAATCCTGCGCAATAGCACAAATAGAATCCACCGTTTCACCATCATCCGTACTACACTCCACCGCCTTATAAAACCACTCTCTCGCATGACGGAACCGCCCCACAGCCACATTCCCCCTCACCATCAAAAAATGAAAACCGCTAACCTGCACATAAGAATCGGCATACCCCTCCAAAATCTCCAACGACCTCTCCGCCTGTCCCCCCAGAATCAGCGCATCACAATACCTCCCCAACAAATGCAAAGAATACGGAAACCTCTCAAACGCTATTCCCGACAGCTCCAGCACATCCTCCTCACACTCCTCTCCCCCCTCATCCAGCAACCTCTCCAAAACATACTCAAACCCCTCCTCCGAAAGCTCCAGCCCCTGCAAATTCCCCTCCTCCTTAGCCCTCAGATACTCCTCAAACGCCCCAGGCACCTCATTCTCCTTATCACTATAAAAGTTATTCTCCATAAAAAGTCACTAATCTAAATAATTCTCCTACATGAATGCAGCAACTGCTGCTTTCCATGCGGATTGCCGCTGCGGGCGGTATCATTGCCGTAGGCGGTGTCCCTGCTGCAGTCGGTGTCCTTGCTGAAGGCGGTGTCCTTGCTGCAGGTTTGTGCACCAAAAGGCATTTTCCTGCACAAAGTTTCACTCATCCCCGAATGTTTGTGCACCAGAAGGCACTTTCCTGCACTAAGCTTCACTCATCCCCAAATGTTTGTGCACCAAAAGACACTTCTCTGCACTAAGTTGCACTCATCCCCAACTTCCCCGAATGTTTGTGCACCAAAAGGTACTTCTCTGCACTAAGTTTCACCCGTCCCTAAATGTTTGCGCACCAAAAGGCACTTTCCTGCACTAAGTTTCACCCGTCCCCGAATGTTTGTGCACCAAAAAACACTTCTCAGCACAAAGTTTCACTCATCCCCGAATGTTTGTGCACCAAAAGGTACTTCTCTGCACAAAGTTTCACTCGTCCCCGAATGTTTGTGCACCAAAAGGTACTTCTCTGCACAAAGTTACTCCTGTCTCATACGGTGCAAGTACTCAAAAAGGGCAGTAAGATACTCTGCGGCCGAAGGGGACGCCTGCCCCCTGTCGAGAATAAAACTGTAATTGCACCAATTTGGCTCGCACATTCCCACAATAAATTTGCTCCTTATGCCGGCTGCAAGATATTCAACGGAGAAATCCGGATCGGGGCACATACAAATTGTCATATCATACACCTTATCCCCATTCACATTATCTCCATTCACCTTATCAAGAATGCCTCCTTTAGGATACCCGTACCACTTCACCTGCATTTTGGGCACAAAAATTAACCCATTCTCCTGGCAAAAAGCAGCAAACTCCTCTCTGGCAGCAATGTTCTTAAAAGCCTTTCCATGCTCAATGACAACACCTGTGACATTAAATTCGGCAACACTGAAAAACTTCACCACATCGCCGGCCTGAGCTACCTCCTCAGGGCTGCCTACCCGCCATACAAACGCAACATCCTCAAGCTTCTCAATCTTTGGAAAAACCTGAATATCTGCTATTTGCAAGGCTCTCATGCGCTTTCTCCGCCTTATATTCTTTAAAAACCCAAACATAATCACCCAATTTCCGGCAAAATTAACAAAAAACAGCATGCTAAAAAAAGCAATACCAAAAAAAGAAAAACTTTGGAACTGTAAGGTATAAATTTCTTTTTCAGACATAAACTCTCCATAAATAAAAATATCATTGCAGGAAAAAAGCCATGATAGAAAACAGTCTAACCTACCTGTTTGGAGAGCTCCCAATCTGGCACCTTTGTACCGATGGAGAATCCCAATGTCTAATTTACAGAGACACAGAAGAAATGAAACAAGGGATGAATCTTGTTGGGTTGAGCGTCTGCAAATTCTTAAATACCGTGTCGCTTTTCACATTTACCCTAATGAACAATCACATGCATTTCATAATACAGGGCAAACGAGAAGAGGTTGACACATTCTTTACCTATTACCATAGGAAACTACGACGAATTTTGATTCGCCAAGGAAGGATATCAGACATTCCCAAACCCAAATATACACTTTTGCAGATAACCACAGAAAGCCAACTGATGAATACAATCGCTTATGTAAACAGAAACGGTTATGTGATAAACCCAAACGTAACCCAATTTTCATATGAATGGGGCGCAAACAGATACTTCTTCAACGCTACCCAAACATACGAAGAGAAAAAGCTGCTCTGCAAAATGCACAAAAGGGAAAAAATAAAATTCTTTCACACTCACGACATAGATTTTCCAAGCAATTGGTACCTCACCAACGGATATATTTCCCCTCTGTGCTATTGCAAAATAGCAGAATGCGAAATGCTCTTCAGAAATGCACACCACTACTGTTGGCTAATAACCAGAAATGTAGAGTCGTTCAAAGAAATTGCCGAGAAAGTTGGTGACAAAATCTTCTACACCGACGAGGAACTCTATACCGCCACCCTACAATTCTGCAACAAGAACTTTAAAAACATTAAAATCACCACATTAGACAAAAACGAAAAAATCCAGACCGCCAAGCACCTCCGCTTCAACTTCAACGCCAACAACCGGCAAATATCAAGAATGCTAAAACTTCCCGAACAACTTGTAGACGAATTGTTCCCCAAAACCAAATAAAAAATCTCTTTGTGCACGAAGAATATCTTTCGTGCACAAACTTCACAGCCTATGAGTAACTCTGTGCACGAAATACCCTTTTCGTGCACAAACTTCGCAGCCTATGAGCAACTCTGTGCTCGAAATACCCTTTTCGTGCACAAACTTCGCAGCAAACAAACTACTCTGTGCACGAAACACCCTTTTCGTGCACAAACTCACACGCTGCAACGCAATCTGGAAACGCTGCAACGCAATCTGGAAACTCTGCCATTTTGTCAGACAAAACTCTTTGGTAAATTATTTGAACGCTAACAAACAGAGATTGTTAATAAAGCAATAAAGGAGAAAATTTATGAACGGATACAATCAGCAGAATGAGCAAGGAAGCGCACTAAAGCGTTACGCAACAGATTTGATAGATTTGGCAAAGAAGGGCAAGTTGGACCCGGTGATTGGCAGAGATGAGGAGATCAGGCGCGTGCTTCAGATCCTGAGCCGACGCACCAAGAACAACCCAATTCTTGTAGGTGAGCCAGGTGTAGGTAAAACAGCTATAGCTGAGGGACTTGCGCAAAGGATTGTGCATGGCGACGTTGCAGAAAACCTTAAGGACAAAAAGATATATTCACTGGATATGGGTTCCCTCATTGCGGGTGCCAAGTATCAGGGCGAGTTTGAGGAGAGGCTAAAGGGTGTAGTGAAGGAGGTGATTGAGAGTCAGGGCGAAATAATACTGTATATAGATGAAATCCATACACTTGTGGGTGCGGGCAAGAGCAGTGGCGCTATGGATGCGGCAAATATTCTCAAGCCGGCACTGGCACGTGGTGAACTCCGTACAGTAGGATCAACCACATTGGATGAGTACCAGAAATACTTTGAGCAGGACAAGGCCCTTGAGCGCAGGTTCCAGATGGTGATGGTTGATGAGCCCACCCCTGCCGAGAGCATCTCTATCCTCCGCGGACTCAAGGAGAAGTACGAGAACCACCACAAGGTGCGCATTGAGGATGATGCAATCATAGCAGCTGTAGACCTGTCGCACAGATATATAACCAACCGTTTTCTTCCCGACAAAGCCATTGACCTTATTGACGAGGCTGCGTCTAAACTCCGCCTGGAGATGAACTCTGTACCAGAGAAAATTGATGAGCTGAACAGAAGGATAAAACAGTTGGAGATTGAGAAGGCAGCAATCAAGAGGGAGGGGAAATCCCCTAAACTTACCGAGATTACCACTCAGTTGGAGCAGCTGCAGGCTGAGCAGAAGGTGTACGACAAGCAGTGGAAAGAGGAAAAGGCTTTGCTGGATTCAATCCAAAATAACCGTCGGGAAATGGAAAACCTTAAGATAAAGGCTGATGAGGCTGAGAGGAACGGTGATTATGCCAAGGTTGCAGAGATCCGCTATGGCAAGATGGGTGATTTGCAGAATAAGATTCAGGAGCTTGAAGCTCAGAAGGCTGCAAATGAGAATCCGCTTATAAATGAAGAGGTTAACCCGGAGGATATTGCGGAAGTGGTTGCCAAATGGACAGGTATTCCTGTGAAAAGGATGCTTCAGAGCGAGAAAGACAAGCTGCTGCATCTTGAGGAGGAGCTGCACAAGAGGGTGATTGGCCAGGATGAGGCTATTAAGGCGGTTTCTGATGCTGTGCGCCGTTCACGCGCGGGACTTCAGAACGAGAAAAGGCCACTGGGTTCATTCCTGTTCCTGGGAACTACAGGTGTTGGCAAGACAGAACTTGCAAAAGCGCTTGCCGAGTTTCTTTTCAATGACGAGAACCTCATGACCAGGATAGACATGAGCGAGTATCAGGAGAGCTTTGCCGTTACCCGTCTGGTTGGTGCGCCTCCGGGTTATGTGGGTTACGATGAAGGAGGCCAACTCACTGAGGCAGTGCGCCGTAAGCCATACTCGGTTGTACTGTTCGACGAGATAGAAAAAGCCCATCCGGATGTCTTCAATGTGCTGCTTCAGGTTCTCGACGACGGCCGTCTTACCGACGGAAAAGGGCGTACAGTGAACTTCAAGAACACCATTCTCATCATGACCAGCAATGTAGGCAGCGACATCATCCAGGACTACATGCTCAAAATCAACGACGTAAACAAAGAGCAGGCCCTTGAAGACTGCAAAGGGGCAGTAATGGAAGTTCTGAAAAGAAGTGTAAGACCGGAGTTCCTCAACAGAATTGATGAGGTAATAATGTTTGAGCCTCTTTCTCCCGACAATATTAGAGGAATCCTCATGCTGCAGATCCGCCAAATTCAGGAACTGCTTGCCGAAAAAGGAATTGAGCTTTCATTCTCACCAGAAGCACTTGAGTATCTGGCATCAAAAGGTTACGATATAGCCTACGGCGCCCGCCCGATAAAGAGACTTTTGCAGAAAGAGCTTATCAACGAGCTGGCAACCCAGATTATAGGGGGCAAAGTCTCCGGCGACGGGAAAATCAAAGTAGGATGCACCGAAGGCAAACTCCAATTTGAGAATTAAATCAAGTCTGCTACAGATTGCTCAGAATGAGGCTCAGGATGAGGCTCAATTTGCAGCACTTATCAACAATACTTTGTGCACGGAATGGGTGTTCCGTGCACAAACTTTTTATCACCCCAGCAACTTTGTGCACAAAACACCCCTTTCGTGCACAAACCACAACATACCCCAGCAACTTTGTGCACAAAACACGCCTTCCGTGCACAAACCACAACACACCCCAGCAACTTTGTGCACAAAACACCCCTTTCGTGCACCAACCACGACACGCCACAGCAACTTTGTGCACAAAACACCCCTTCCGTGCACAAACTCTGACATACCCCAGCAACTTTGTGCACAAAATACCCCTTCCGTGCACAAACCACAACACGCCCCAGCTACTTTGTGCACAAAACACCCCTTTCGTGCACAAACCACAACATGCCCCAGCAACTATGTGCACAAAACACCCCTTCCGTGCACAATACTCATTAGTGGGAAGAGAGAAAATCTGTCGGGAAGAGCCCAGAAATCTATGTTTTACTTATTGTATATGCAAGAAAAAACATTATCTTTGTAAGATATAGGAAATAAAAATCAATAACTTAAAATAAACTATTATGCTAAAGAAAACACTTTCAACCATGTTGGTGATTGCAGTGGCTATGACTTCTGCTTTCGCTCAGAAAAAAGGTAAGAAAGAGGCTGAGAAACCTGCTGGTTATCAGTTTACTGTAGTAAAGGAGAATCCTGTTACCCCTATCAAGAACCAGGCAAATTCAGGTACTTGCTGGTCTTATTCAACCATTTCATTCCTTGAGTCGGAGGCCATTAAGGCTGGTGCTCCTGCAGACATTGATCTTGCTGAGATGTATCCTGTATGGAACGGCTACTCAGACAAAGCTGTTAAATTTGTAAGATTGGACGGTCACCTTAACTATGAGCAGGGAAGCTCTTTCGGTGATGTTATCTACACTTTGAAACATTACGGTATGGTTCCTCAGTCTGAGATGGAGGGTCTTGAGTACGGTGAGAAACTTAACAAACACGGTGAGCTTTGCGAGATTCTTAAAGCTTATGTGAACGCTGTCAAGAAAAACCCTAACAGATCACTTTC
>JAEIGA010003891.1_pt1 | contig 23202 bp, 16 predicted proteins | sample 9270691 | NCBI WGS metagenome assembly JAEIGA01 (sample SAMN17057246, study PRJNA624740) | gut metagenome | biome: biome; isolation source: fecal sample | host: Bos grunniens | place: China: Xizang | collected 2019 | reverse complement strand
GTTTTAGGTTAGTACATCTTTACAAAGTTAGAAAAAATTCCTGAATTCCCTTATTTTTGCTAATTTCGCATTATATAAAACGACTATTACATATGCATGATAAGAAAACAAAAATAATCTGCACGATCTCTGATAACAACTGCAGCATAGACTTCCTTCGTGCCCTATATGATAACGGCATGAATGTAGCCAGAATCAATTCCGCGCATGCTACCATTGAAGGCGCACAGAAGATCGTTGACAACATAAGGGCGGTTTCCGACAGGATAGCGATACTTGTTGACACGAAAGGTCCTGAGGTGCGCCTGACAGCGATGGAAAGTTCCGTAGGATTTGTGGCCAAGGAAGGTGACATGATAGAGGTTCATAACGGAGCTGACCGTCTGTGCAGCCAGAAAGCATTATATACAAACTGCAGTTCATTCGTACATGACGTCCCAGCCGGCGCCAGCATCCTTATTGACGACGGCTCAATCGAGCTTCAGGTAGTTGATAAAGACGAAGATAAGCTTGTCTGCAGGGCAATGAATCCAGGCGTCATAAAAGGACGCAAGAGCATAAATGTTCCGGGCGTCCACATCTCGCTTCCGGCCCTTACCGAAAAGGACAAGGCGTTTGTGGAGTGGGCCATTGACGCTGACATTGACTTCATCGCTCACTCGTTCGTACGAAACAAGGAAGACCTGCTTGAAATTCAGAAGATTCTCGACAGCAGGGACAGCCACCTCAAGATCATCTCAAAGATAGAAAACCAGCAGGGTATCGACAACCTTGACGAGATCCTTACTCACTGCTACGGAGTCATGATTGCGCGTGGCGACCTTGGAGTGGAGATAGCGGCAGAAAAGATCCCGCTTATTCAGAAAAAGCTTATCCAGAGGTGTCGTGCGAGGAAAAAGCCGGTGATTGTGGCTACCCAGATGCTCCACAGCATGATTGAAAACCCACGTCCGACACGTGCAGAGGTTTCCGATGTGGCTAACGCCATCCTTCAGAGCACCGATGCCATCATGCTCAGCGGAGAGACAGCCTCCGGAAAATACCCGGTGGAAGCCGTTAGTACAATGAGCCGCATCGCCATGGAGACTGAAGAGTCTATCACAACACCTCCAGACCTGGACCTCGAAAACGTGACCAAACCAATTGCCGGAGTACTTGCCAGGTCTCTTGTTGCGGCAACTCTCAAGCTGCCTGTGAAAGCCATCATCTTCGACACATGGACAGGCAGAACAGGCCGCTACCTTGCCGAATTCAGGCCTAAGGTGCCTATTTACGGAATGTGCTACAGAGGCTTCACAATGAGAGAGATGGCGCTCACATACGATATTTATGCATATCCTTTTGAAATCCAGTCATCAAAGGAAGGATTCGTAGAGAATTCCATCAGAATCCTTGTTGAAGACGGAAAGCTTCAGAGCGGCGACCTCGTCGGATTCATCGGAGGCAGTTTCGCCCATGAAGTCGGAGCGACATACATGGAGTTCACATACGTTCCTTAATAGATAAGCCTTGCCGTATCTTAAACAAATAACAGTCTTGAAAACAGCGATTGTCATGGCTTGCCTGACAATCGCCTTTCATGGTACGGCTCATGCTCAGAACAATGCAATAGGAACGTCGTGGTCCTTCTCCGGAATCGGAATCACCTATGAACGGAATGTTTCAGAAGACGCATTTGCACAGGTATCATTGCAGGCAGAGATGGCTGAAACCTTTATCGGAAGGGCTATGCATCCAGGCCTGAGCGCAGCGTTTTCCTGGAATCTGGTGTTTGCTCAGATCGAGTCACGCAACGGCAATCAGGTGCGCTTTTACGCAGGTCCCGGTCTGGCCGCAGGAATTGGTCAGGATATCAAGACACCTCCCGGTCTGTTCGTCGGCCTCAAAGGAAGGCTCGGCATGCAGTGCATTTTCGACAGGAGGATAAACATATCAGCAGCTCTTGCCCCGGTACTCGGCATATACGTATCAAAGCAGGACGAATACATCAACGCCAGGGCATATCGCCATGGTCTTCTGCGAGCCTTCATGCCTGAAGTCGGGATAAGTTACAGATTTTAGTTGCCAATGAGGAATATATTATGCATATTGTTGGTTTTCTGCGCATTTAACATAAATGTTAATGGGCAGGAACGAGCGTGTGACGATATTCCAAGACTTTCATTCGGTGCGGAATGGAGCTATATAGGCACCATCCATTACAATGCCTGGTACAACTACTTCTCGCCAGATGGATACAGGATCAACAGGCACGATAATGCAAACGGATATTGGGGAAATGGAGAGGTACTCCTGCATGTGGGATACAATTTCAACCAGCATTGGAACCTTTCCCTCTACACAGGCATGACCGGCCTGGCGGACATCCACAATGCAGCTTCGATATCGCTCAGAGGATCTTATTATTTTGGAGAAGACGTTCTAAAGGACAGGTGGATGACATTCATGGATTTCGGCACAGGTATCAGCTTCAAGAATGAGCCCCAGGAAATATGGACAGGAAAGGTAGGCGGGGGATACCGCATCACACTCAGCCGGGACACCAAACTTGATTTCATTGCAGCGTTCAGACTGGCGTGCACACACCCCCAGGTAATGGACGGGGATGATAAAATAACCCTGGAATGGACAAACAGGAACCTGGCTTTCCTGCAGTCATTTTCACTAGGAATGTCGATAACTTTTTAAAAATCAATACGATGGCTATTCAACTTAATTTTCAGAAGACAGAGAGAATTCTTTTCTGCGCAAGCAAATGGTGGGGTGATCCAGACATGCCCGCAAACATGGAATATCCGACAATAGAGGTGACAGAAGAAGGGGAGACCTACGACTATCCACTGACGTTCCTCTGCCAGATAAACTGTGAGGATATCGCAGCATTGGATCCAGAAGGAAAGCTGCCTCACGAGGGTATGCTTTATTTCTTTGCAGCCATAGACCGCTGGCACGGATTCGACAGCCCGACCACAAACGACAGGGGAGAATGGCCTAAAGGTCACTGCATCGTGAAGTATGCCAAGGCCATCAATTTCGAAACCTTCAACACATGCATGCTCACCGACGATGACGATCAGTCTCTGACAGACCCTGAGCTGGAAATCACCTTTTCAGAGTGTGCTGACGATGCTCCTGTATGCAGACTTCTTGGCAAGCCATCGAGCGCAGAGACCGCTGAAGCAATGCCTGAAATGCTTAACTTCCTTCAGATTGCATCCGATCAGCTCCTTCAGCTGGACTTCGGCAGCCAGGACAGCTTCTGCAACTTCATGATCAAGGACTCTGACCTCCACTTCGGAAATTGGAAAAGGGCAAAAGTTTATATTGATAATAAGAAAATTAAATAGTAAATTTGTAGGTTCTAAATTTCTAAATTTAAGCTAATAACCTATGGAAGGAATTACCCTGATTGCCAATTCGGGCATTCAGCTTGTGACTTTTTCACTCAAGCTGAATCCTCAGGACAAGTTTAAGATGTGGTTTCACGAATGGTATGAGACAAACAGCGGGCAATGGAATCTTGAGCTCGCTCACGAGGTTTCAACCGAAGATAATGTCCTTTTCTACAACAAGCATGTTCTTTTTGATGGCGGTTATCTAAATGATCCTACCATTACCTATGATCCGATGGAACTGCGAGGTGAGGGCATACATCCACTTCGCATCGATGACGAGATGTGTGAAGGCATCAGCGGTGATTTATATAAGCTGACGTTTGCTGACAAGCATAACGTCTTCAAGTGCTTTGAGAACAAATGGCTTCCTCTTCCATATTTCTTTAAAAGGACCGAGAAGCGCTTTAAGTTCAGTCCGATGAACTGGGCACGCGTCAAATTCATCCCTAAGGAGACATCGTCTGCTGAACTTGAATACGACGTCATACTGGCTTTCGATACCAGAGCAGGATACACTTCCGACAGTTATAATGAGATTCCTGTCTTTCCTGATCAGTATTGCTCAGAAATGAACTTCAATCTTTGTGACAACGAGTTCTTCCTGATGGATTACTGCGCTGCAAATGAGAACTGGAGCTATATCAACGAATATATATTCAAGCTGGTTTATCCTACCCTGAACAACGTATCTCAGATCAAGGGTGCGAATGTACATAAGATGTCATACATCGCCTCATATGTATTCTTCATTAATTATTTAGCTCAAAATAAATTATTCCCGGCAGTAAAGCTTTATAAGGATCAGGATGTCGAGACCAGAAATGTAGACATGGTCATTGATATCGGAAATTCAAAGACCACAGCTTTGCTGGTTGAAGACAATGCAAACTTCAATCAGGTCAAACCTTTGAGCCTGATCGATTATACTGATACAATATATAAGAAAGACGATAAGATCGGCATTCGATCTTATAAAGATCCGTTTGACATGAGACTCGCTTTCAGGAAAGTGGATTTCGGGTCTTTTGGAATCAATGACAGCAAGCAGTTCGTGTATCCTAGCTTCATTCGACTGGGACAGGAAGCCAGCACATTGATACATCGTGCGTGCAGTTCTACATGTGAAGAGGAGACACTGTCTACATATTCAAGCCCGAAACGTTACTTGTGGGACTCTAAGCCAAGCAAAAAGGAATGGGAATTCCTGGTTCTCCCAGGAGAGCAGTCAAGCCACATCTTAAATATACGCGGCATCAGCTCGAGCCTTATGAGCGACGGACGTCTGGATGTGACTGGTGCTGATGGTGGAAGAACTTCTCATTATTCAAGACGCAGCCTGATGACATTTGCCTTCCTCGAAATGCTGACCCAGGCAAACACACAGATCAACAGCGAACCGTATAGAACAGATATCGGCTGGAAGACACAGCCACGCAAGATCAAGAGGGTGATCATTACCTGTCCGACTGCAATGTCGAAGATCGAGAGAGAGGCACTCGTCAAATGTGCAAAAGACGCCGTAACTCTTTATGGCAGATTTATTTACGAAAAGAATGCCCCTGCAGTAGAGATCATTCCTTCTGTTGCGTCAATGAAAGACAGCGATGGCGCATGGTATTATGATGAGGCGACATGTGCTCAGCTTGTATACGTTTACGGCGAAATCGGCCATAAATACAAAGGCGTATGCAGCGAATTCTTCAATCTTTATGGCAAGAAGACTGAGGAAAACGGACAGCCGACTCTTACTGTGGGTTCTCTTGACATAGGTGCCGGAACATCAGACCTGATGATCAGCGAATACTCATACACTAAAAGCGATCTGACAGTAATAACCCCTGACCCTAAGTTCTACGACAGCTTTTACTTTGCCGGTGACGACATGCTGAAGGCCATGGTAAAGAACGTCATGCTCCTGGATGAGAAGCACAGCGCCTTCCGCAAAGCTCTCCGCAACCTGGACCAGACACAATACAGACAGAAGATCAAGAACTTCTTTGGAATGGACTACAATGGCCAGACAATCGCTGACCGTATAGCACGAAGGGATTTCAATATCCAGTATTCACTCCCTCTGATGACATACTTCCTTGAGCTGGCTTCCAATAACAAAGGCAACTGTGTGGTGACATATGATGATGTCTTCAAGAAGAATCAGCCAAACGAACGTGTTGTCAATGATTTTAAGAAGAGAATGGGTATTGACATCACTTCACTGACATGGGAGTACAATAAGGAGTACGTACATGATATCATTTCAAAAGAGTTTGAGCCTCTTCTGAAAAAGATAGCAGCTATGTTCTATGCTTACTCATGTGATGTAATCCTTCTTTCCGGCAGACCATCGTCATTGCCTGCCATAAGAAACATATTCCTGAAGTATTATCCTGTTTCTCCTAACAGGCTAATTACCCTGAACAACTATTATGTCGGTGACTGGTATCCGTTCTGCCAAAACACCGGATACATCACCAATCCGAAGACCATTGTTGCCATGGGAGGTGTAATAGGTCATTATGCTTCTGAATATTCAAGCCTTGACAAGTTCACACTGAACCTTGAGAAGCTGAAGAGCAACCTCAAGTCTACCATCAATTATATTGAGGCATCCCGCGACGGTCAGCCTATAGAATATCTGATCACCCCTGACAAGATGCAGGGAGACCTTACAATAAGCCGCATACCTGATGTCCTGAATGTCCGCCAATTCGGATTGGCCACTTATCCGTCTCGTGCACTCTATTCGATCGATTTCAACTATATGAAATTGGTCAATAAGATTCGAAACAGAGCATTGGACAACGGAAGCAATCCTTCAGATGCTGCAGTACAATCACAAGCTAATGAAGAGATTGAAGCTATGAAAAAGAGAATGCCGTTTAAGATCACAATTGAGCGTGATCCAGAAGATAAGGAAGCACTGTCAATATGTTCGATAGAAGATAGAAATGGTGTGGAGATTTCAGACAGCAGCATCGAACTGCATATTCAAAGTCTTGGAGTCGATGATCAGTATTGGCTCGACTCTGGAGCATTTGAGTTTTAATTGATGAACAATAAGAAGTTGAGCATATGACAAGAGATATAGTAACAAACCTCGATATAATAAGACAGTCTGTCAATTGGGCTGAAAAATATGGGAAAGATGCTTTCCCAAAAGAGGTATTCAAGAACTACCGCAGACAGCTTAGAAAAATTTCAGATGCTCTATCTGAAAACTGTTCAGCTGCGGCATACGGTGAAAGCCAGGTTGGTAAATCATACCTGATGAGCAGTCTGCTGTCTACTCCTAATGCCCCTTTCGTAATAGAAAACAATGGGGTAAGATACAGTTTTATAGACCAGATCAACCCAAGTGGTGGAAATAACACAAAGCAGGAATCAACAGGAGTCATAACACGCTTTACAATCAGGCAGAACGCCCCTCAGATGAAGGATTATATCAAAGTCACCAATCTTTCTGTGGTTGATATCATTCTTCTGTTGGCAGACTCGTATTATAATGATGTCAGGATCAACAATGACAATGTTCTGCTTTCAACTGATATCGATCTTGCGTTGAGCCAGATGTCACATATATGGGAAAGACGTTCATCCACACACGAGATCATAACTGAAGATGACATCAAGGACATCTGTGACTACCTGGATGGTGTATTAGGCAACAGCACAGCCAATATCTGCAAGTCAAGCTTTTGCAAAACCATTGCTCCTGTCATCTGTTACATATCACCTGACGAATGGGTGAATGTCTTCGGCCTGATCTGGAACAACAATCCTGAGCTCTGCAGATTGTTCAGCTCCCTGATAAACGAGTACAAGAAGCTCAACTTCATGACAGAAGTATACGTTCCCTTTGACGCCGTTCTACGCTCAAAAGGCACTCTTCTGAAGATTGATTGGCTTGATTCAGTCTGCGGCATTCATAAAGAGAGTAATGATGATGTCCTGTACACAGACGTGTATGACAGGGAACAAAACATTATAGCAAAAGACTTCAGCAAGGCTTACCTCTCGGCGCTGATAGGGGAACTGTCATTTGTATTGCCCGAGGAAATTGCTCATGAACGTAAGTTCCTGAAGAAAATAGACCTGCTGGACTTCCCTGGAGCCCGATCAAGGGAGAAGATCAAGGAACAGCAGTTGAGTGAGGTGCTTCCAACAATTCTGCGAAGGGGTAAAGTTGCTTACCTGTTCAACAAATATGCGCGCTCACTGAAGCTAAGTTCGGTACTGTTCTGTCACCACAATGACCAGAAGACAGAACCTACAATCGGTTCGTCAATCAACGACTGGATCCTTGATGTAATCGGACGTACTCCTGAATTGAGAGCAAACTACTTGACAAAGACCAATGGAATCGCTCCGTTGTTCCTTATATGCACAAAATTCAACATCGATCTGGAGAAGACAAAAAATGACCATCCGGGCATGACTTCCAGACTTGATGAACACTGGGCAAGATTCAACACGACCATTCCAAAAATCATCGAACCTGAAAAATGGCTGGAAGAGTGGGCGACCCCAGGTGGAGCAATCAAGTCGCCATATTTCCAAAACGTATATCTCTTGAGAGATTTCTACTGGTCTGCAAAGAATCAGGTCTTTGACGGATATAATGAACATAGAGGCACGACAGAAACGAATGTACATGCCTTTGAGGAATATCCGCAGTATTTCAGTGACCTGAAGGACAGCTTTATTCAGAATCCGTTTGTCAGGAAACATTTTGCCAATCCTCAGCAGGCCTGGGACGACGTAGCCACAGTGAATAACGACGGCTCAAAGGCAATCATAAGAAATCTTGACGCCATCTCTGATGTGCTGGATCAGGCAAGAAGGTCACGTTACCACGAGGAACTCCTTAAGATACGTGATGAAATCATCAATGCTTTAAGCGTATACTACGAGTCGGACAACAAGGAGGAGAACAACATCAAGATCCGTAAGATTACCGGTGACATAAAGCTGAAGACTGAATTTGCTTTTGGAGAGAAGCCAGAGAGATTCGGACGCATAATTGACAGCCTTATGGTTGCTCCTGCAGATCTGAGGAACATTGTATATGATATCATTGTACGCCATATCGACGAACCTCAAAGCGTCTCATCAATCAAGATGATTCGTGCGTTCTGTGAGATTGACATCAACAAGGACAGGGCTGAAAACATCGAGAAATTAAGCAAGAGATATAATAAGGACGAAGAAGAACTGAATGTATTCTTCAATGAAATGGGAGTATCATTAGAAGATATAATTTCAGACGAAAGCGAACTGCTTGCTACGATTCCAGATGTGATCTCAAAGCACATTGTTGAATATTGGAACAATCATATCAACGAACAGATCAAGCAGATGGGGGAGATTCTGCCTCACGCTGACGAAATTGCATTCATGTTATTGACCCTGTTGAACAGGTTAGGTGTAAGGAAGGCAATATCTGACAAGATAAACAGATACTACACTGTATTTGATGAAAACACTCTCCCGAATGCTATAGCAGATTACGCATCTCTGACACTTAATAATTTTGTCAGCACGGTTGGTCGTGAATACATGTCAGATGCAGACATGGCAAGCATCAAGCAGAAAGCGCACACATGCCATCTCGAGATAGACACATCTAAAGAATCGAGAGCAAGCATTCAGAAACAGCCGCTGCTTGATGTTCTCTCAGCACTAGACCAGTCTCGTGACGAAATGAACAACTCTTTGATTGACCTGAACACATTGAAGAGGCTTCCATTCTGGGACAGTTATCAGAGATGGGAGAACTCAATTACAATAGGATTGCTCTATGCAAGTGACGTATCGCATGTCGATCCTGTTGCTAATGCAGCTGTGAAGAAACTAATTGATATAACTAACAATCTTTACCAGTAATCAACATGGCAGAACACACATTATATGGTAAAAGAAGGATCTGTTATACAGAGGTCACTGAATTCACAGACTTCCAGGGAGTCGGCAGAGATCCTCTGTATAAGAGATACGATACAGTCAATTCTGTTATCGAAAAGTACATATCGCCTGAATATAGAGACTTCCTTGCACATCCGATCTATTCTGATGAAGACCAGATTCTTTGGTATGTCCGTGACTGGACTGGAAGTCCATCCCGTTTCAAGGACCTTACAGGTCTTGAGAAGGAGAAATATACGATAATAAAGGACAAGACTATAGCCGAGTACAAAAACCTCCAGCAGAAATTGTCCGGTGAAGACAAACAGATCCTTACCGGAGCATTGAGATTCATTGACGACGAATTCATATTCTGTTACGATGACAAGGTGGTTCTCGTGGCGTGGGGCATGGTTCCTGATTCGAACAAGCACCTGGTCAAAGGTACAGTAATGCACGACCTGAAGCTTCAGGCAACTCATGTCGTGAATTTCATTGTCGGTGAAGGAGGAAACCTCAGAGATAAATTCGCTGGCCTTATGAGTCGTCCTGATGGCGCAACATTGGTGGAGCGCGACCTTCCTGAGGTGTTTCCAAAAGAAGGCTATATATTCAAAGGATGGCATCCGAATCCAATCGGAATGAAGGTAACCGAGCCTCTTACATTCACAGCGCAGTACGAGATGGCTCCGCTTCCTGAACCAGAAAAGGTACATATCAGTTTCATGGATTCTGAGGGTGGACTGATTCATGGAACGACAGAGCTGATCATAGACAAAGGAGCATATCTTGATGCTATGATGATTCCAATCGCGGAACCACATGGCGGATATGCATTCACTGGCTGGGATAATGATGTAACACAGCAGATCAACGAGGACATTGTCTTTAAAGCCATGTACGTACGCACTGAGGCAAGATGTATTTTCGATGGTGGAGAACACGGTAGTGTTGTTGGAATCAACGAATTCAGCGTTCCGCTAAACACAACTTTTGACACCAGCCGTATACCTCAGGTAAAAGCTGATAAGAAATACATCTTTATCGGCTGGGACAAGGATCCTGCAACCCATGTCATTGATGATGATACGACTTTTGTTGCACAATATGAAAAGGATCTCCCATGGTACAAGAAGCTTTGGAAATTCCTCACTGGAAAAGGATGCCTGAAGTGGCTTCTATGGATACTCCTCATTCTGCTTGCATTGTGGCTGCTGTTCTATATCCTGAAAGGGTGTGACGTCAAACACGACCCTGTTGTCAGGAAATCCCGTAAGATTGAAACACCGTCCGGACGTATCATCGATGATAACGGTCCTATCAAAGGAGTGATTGGGGATGATGGTAAATTGCCGGATAGAGGTATCGTGGCACCTATTGTCGGTGATGATGGAACAGAGCCTCCGATAATCAGCAATCCTGGCGCACCTGACATTGTGGCAAATCGTCTGGTCGTATTCTTTGAAGATGCAGATGCAGACCTTCAGGCATTCATAAAGGAACTGAACAACATATATCCGCAAGATATATGCAAGGCCATCGGATTTGACAGGAACATCCCTATGATAACCCTCATGGTAGCAGAAGATCAGCGAAACAACATCAGGGAGAATCTGCCATATCAGTTATCCGGTTACGACTTTTTCGTTTTTGATGAATCCATCTACGAAATCAACAGGAACTATGAAACCAGTGCCGAGACTAAAGGATGGCATCTTGACGCCATAGATTTGAATGACGGCTGGAAGATAACAAAGGGCAACCCTGATATTGTCGTGGCGGTAGTAGATGATGGTATTGATGCAGAACATGAGATGTTCCAGAACAGAATCGTCAAACCATACAATGTCTTCACACAGAATAACTGCCTTAGTACTGGTGATGGCCATGGAACTCATGTGGCTGGTCTGGCTGTAGGTTCTGACAAAAAGATCAGCCAGGGCATCTCAGGTGTAGCACCTAAGTGCAAGCTTATGCCGGTACAGGTATTCGACAATGGCTCATGCACATTCTCTACAATCACAAGTGGCATCATCTACGCGATTCACAATGGCGCGGATGTAATCAATGTCTCAATTGGTCCAAATTTCAGCGGCATGGATGCTTTGCCGGAGGAAGATCAGGAGATGATTTCACGCGAGTACTTCAAGAATGAAGAGATTGTATGGAAACGTATCATCAGCATTGCAAACGAACATAATTCAATCATTGTATTTGCTGCTGGAAATGACAACATAATCGCAAGAGTCGCTCCAGAAAACAGGACTGACTTAACGATAAATGTGGCGGCTGTAGATCCGAAAATCAAAGGTACTGATTTCACCAACTACGGTCCTGGTTCAAACATCTCGGCACCAGGAGAATCTATCATCAGCTCTATGCCTGGAAACACATATGAATTTTCTGATGGTACAAGCATGGCGGCGCCGATCGTTACCGGAACTGTTGCATTGATGAAAAGCTGTAATCCGGACATAACAGTCTCCGAAGTCCTAGACATCCTTCAGAGAACAGGAGAGTACGTCGCTGCTGGAATACCTCCGCTGATCCAGGTTGACGATGCACTGATTGCACAGACAACTGGTGTATTTCCGGATAGATCCGCAGAACAGGAAGTGGAAGTTCCGTCTGACAGAATAACGAGGACACCAGCTCCAGCTCCTGCTCCGGCTCCATCACCAAGCCCTAAGCCGAAACCTAGACCTGATGCTGGAACTGACTATGACGCAATAAGGGAGCTTATTGAAGCCTATAAGAAAAAAATCAGTGAACTCGAGAAACTATTACCTGAAAATCAATAAATTATAAAATATGTCATTCAATAAAAAACTAAAGTTCTCATGGGGACATATAATCGCACTGGTGGCACTGATATTCATCAGTTACACCACCTTCATGGGAGTCACTTATTACACTGACGGTAATTTCGTTATTGCAGGAATCAGTGTTGCGGTAGTTGATATGCTGCTGCTGATTTTCTTCATCGGTGCTCAAATGATGAAAGGTGCGGATGAAAAGTTCAGAAGAAAGATAGTTATAGAAAGAATCCTGGTATTAAGCGCACCAATAGTTTTTATAATTACAATGCTGCCTTTTGCGCATTTCTGGACTGTATTTGAAAATCGCAAGGATGTTGAGACGACTTTTTCAGAGTCATTGACAGCGACAAAAGGAATATTCGACTCATATGAAGAATATGCAGTTGCCCGTATCAATAACTATGATGCACATTTGAGAAGCACAGGTTCTTCAACCATCCGCCGCGAAAATTCAGTCGAAGCACTCAGACTTCAGATTATGGATAAGAACTATTTCAGCCTTAAAGAGTCTGCTGTCAAGTGGATTGACAAGTCTTCAAAGGCCACAGTCTGGAATGTTTTTGTGATCGGAAACATAAAGAAGATCGAGTCATCAATAGAGACATGGGAGAATTCCTTGAACGATTTCTCAGGAAAATTTATGTCTAACGAGGCTGACAGTCTTACCGCTTTCTCTCTTGCAGTACCTAGCGTGAAGGAAGCAAAGAACAACCTGAGCAACTTGAGAGGAGTTTATCAGACATGGGAAATGCCAAACCTGATAGCCATAGCAACTGCGTTGTTGATGTATTTCCTGCTTATGTTCCCGTACTTTATACAAAAAAGATCAGTAAGAAGTACATTCAAATTGTTCAGTCAAGAAAAGGGTCAAACTCTTGAGGATCTGCAGAAGGGACCAAACAACGGAAACAAGTATCACAAAATCAGTTTATAACAGAATAAGGATTGCATATTATGATTGATATAGAAACACTACTTGAAGAAAATGAAAAATACTCTCAGAATATTGGAGAGTATATAAATCATTTGAGAGAGGCAGGAGTAAATAGCTTTGAAGAGTTCAAGGCAGCTGCCAGCAGAGCTGGTATTCCAGTAAGAAAGACAATACAGGATATGCTTGCTGACGCATTCAACAATTCTCAATCAAAGGATGACGAAGCATGGAGCGAGGCATGTGCAAAGAACACGCAGGAGGCATATCTAAGCTATCTGGGTTCAAACCCCGAAGGTCAGCATCGTGAGGAGGCAAGAGAAGCTATTGAAGCGCTGAATACTGCAGTTCCTCCAGCAAATCAAGGCGAGTCATCAGTTGATCCATGGGCTTCTGTTGATACCAAAAGTTACAAGGCACTTAAGGATTATATCGAGAAATACCCTGACAGCACGCATATCGAGGAAGCTAATCGATTTTTACAGTGGTTGGAATTGACCAGGCCGACTTTCAATACTTTAACCGATGAGATCAGAAATATCCTGAATAAAAAAGAAGTCGCAAACCCAGACAGAGCGATATATGAGTTGATAGCTGAATATTTGAAAAACGAATATATCACTATCGATGAACTTATCGCAGCTATTTCAGAAAACAACAATTATTTAAAAGCTGCGGTAATTAAAAATCTGATCGAAGCAGGTCACATTTCTCCTATCGATGTATCTAAAATGAACATTGACTATGAGTTCATTAAGTATATGTTGACTCCTAACTCTAATCGAGCTGATGTGAGATTCGAGAAGCCGCATGATATAGATAAGGTGACAAAGGTGCCTTCTACTGAAGTTTATTTCTGGGGAATCCCAAGTTCAGGTAAGACATGCACTATAGGCGCCATATTAAGCTGTGCAAATAGCGGTAGGGTAGCCAGTAGTATGCAGATGGACAACAACTGTCAAGGATATAACTATATGAATACCCTTGCAGAAATGTTCAAATCAAACGGAGAAGTGATGTCCTTACCAGAAGGTACACCTGTCTTTTCTATTTACGAAATGGGACTTACTCTTCAAGACAATAAGGGTAAGTTTCATCCATTGACATTCATTGACCTTGCAGGTGAGCTTATTGAGTGCATGTATCGTTTTGACGCAGGTCAGACTCTGACAAACGATCAGGCAGGTGCCCTCAGCACTGTGACTCAGATATTGCACGATAACAGAACTCAGAACCGCAAACTTCACTTCTTCGTGATTGAGTACGGAGCAGAGGACAGACTATACAAGGGTTTCAGACAAAGCACCTATCTCAACGCAGCTGTAAACTATATAGAGCGCACGCAGATATTCAAGAAGGATACCGACTGTATTTATATCCTCTTTACGAAATCTGACAGGGCAAAAGTCAATGATTCGGAATTAATGGGAGTACTTGTCGAACATCTTGAGAAAGAATATCTTGCATTCTTCCAGGGACTCAAGAGAATCTGCAAACATAATGAGATTAATGACGGCAGGGTAGAAGTGATGCCATTTACACTAGGTGAAGTGGTATTCCAAGATTATTGCAGATGCAATGATGAAACCGCTAAGCTCGTTGTAGAGGAAATCCTAAAGAAATCATTCGGACTGAAACCAGGAAAATGGGCGAAAATACAAAATCTCTTATCGAAATAATTAATAATTATGAATACAAATAAATTAGGACTTAAGTTTGTCCGCATCAGTCAGGGATATACAGATCTTTTTGAGATTAATGGTGACAGTTCATGGACCCAGCATGTATGGGATATCCGTGAAGAACTGAAGTTGATCGACAACCTAAACTCGGATTCCAACATCGTTTTTTCACAAAATATTGAGGAAGGTCATATCCTGACAGTAGTTTATCCATTTATGGTTCAGGGCCATGGTGCTACTGACTGTATCAGCGCGTGGGTGTTTGTGCCTAAGGATATCGTTATTTCTGGCAAGGAGTTGTCTGATGTAGTTAAGTATCTGCGCGATGAGATGCTGTCAAACAATCTCAACCAGGCAAAGCTCGAACAGGTCTTTGCTAAAGAATACCCGGCGTCTCCTGCAAAAAAAGTCATCACCCAGACTTCTGGTACAGTATGCGCATACAGATACTATGGTCAGGGACAGATGTACTCTCTTTCAGAAATTCTGGGAGAACTCAACCAGGCCTCATATGCTAAATATAAATGTATCTTTATCCTTGACAAGGCGTCTGGATTTGAGTTCAACAAAAATATCGACAACCTTTCGGCAAGTAAAGTGACCCAGATGGTTGTAGTAAATCCGCCAAAGCCAGTTGATAAATTTGTTCCGTATATTGATGGAGCAATCTTCGAAGAGGCAGTATACATTGCTGAAGGCAGCTTAATCAAAGTGGAATGGAAACGTTCGGGCTATCGTACAATTGACATGGCTGTAACAGTGTCAAAGAATTCTGTAATTCCACAGCCTACTCCTGACAAATATTACAGAAACATAAGATTCGACCACTTCACCATAGTTGACGAATCTAACAACCCTGTTGGCAAATATCAGCTGAGAGTAAGCAAGCAGACTCTTAATGAGGGCTTTCAGGTAGTCATTCATGAAGCAGCCATAAGCAAATGCGAAGTTGAAGTCTTCGCTGACAATTTCGTTACCTTTAAGGAAACACTTGATCTCAATTCGAAGCAGACCATCAGAATGAAGAGAAGAACCCTCACATATAAGTTTAACCTTCCTCTTAAAGATGGAAGTAACACTGAAGTTCCGATTGAGGCAACAAATAAACTGAGTGAAAGCCCGATCAGAGGTTATGAAACAATAGGAGCTATTGATTCAAGGCACACCAACGACCTGGAGTATAAGCCTGACGGCAAGCGTACATATATAATGATGCTGATCGGTTTTGTCGCAGGACTTGTCCTTGGTATCGGTGCAATGCTCATTTTCGGAGGCGAGAGCGAAACATCCGCTTCAACTAAGACCCAACAGGAACAAACAGAGGAGAATACTTCAGAAACTGCATCAACTTTGGAGGAAGCCATCAAGTATCTCGACGAGAAAGAAACATGGAATAAAGACGAGATGGAAGGATTCGAGGAACTCGCAGGTCTGTGGGACGCATTGAATAAATATAGATTCGATAAGATTAGAGAGTATGACTTGTCTAAATCAGAGAATTTCAGCAAACTTTTAGAAGTAATAAAAGACAAAAATAATTGGGAGAAAACAAGATGCGAAGAGGGAGACTTTAATATTGACATAGCTCGCTACATTAACTCGCTTACTTCAACCCCGAAAACTCCATCTAACCCTACCAATGGGAACGCGAATCCTGAACAAAATAACACAGAATCCAATAATACCGCAAAAAGGAGTGGTAAAAATGTAGTGGGATAAACAAACGAACAATGAGAACAACAATTAAAATAGTTATTTTGGTGCAGGTTATCCTGATGGCCACAGCTGCTGTCCTGATATTCTACCCGACTATAGTTTCTCCTCCACAGGAGGTGACTGTAGAGGACCTGCACATGGCGTCGCTTGACGATAATCTGCAATATTTCTCGGACAGCCGTTCCTATGCTTCAAATGACTCGGTTTACAATGTTGTCATTGACAAACTGGCGTTGTATGAGACAGAAGGTTTCATGTCAGAGAAGGTAATTGATGACAAGACAAAGGCTCTGGTTGCTGCATACGTTCCGGTATTCAAGACTCTTTGCAACAGAAAGTTCCAGTCATCTGTGTGGTATGAGAGTGATCATACTTCAATCCTGCAGAGGATAAAGCATCTTCGCAGCCTTAAAGTGGACAACAATAAGGTTGCTGCCGTTTCGGGTACATATGCATCAGATCTGCAGGGTGTTGAAAAGGTTATATCCGATTATCGTACTGCTAAGAAGGTTGCAGCATACTCATCGTTCATCTCAATTGATGACGCACGAGCAAAGATTGATGAGGCGAATAAATATATAAATACTCCTCCCATAAATAACTGCGAGGCCCTTCGTAATAAACTTTCAGAAGTGAAAGCCAATATCGGAGAGTCACATTACCGACATCTTGTTTCTGAAGTAAACAGACTGAATGGTTACAGAAACATGACTGAGAGTGCCTTTATGGATTTGTACAGAAATGTGATGACTCAGATCAGAGAATACGACAGCAACAAAAGCATGTATGGTTATAATGCAAGTAACACTGATTATCTGAAAGAAGTGGCAGAAGAATATTTTGACGATGCTGAGTCATACTATTCAGATAAATCCATCGACATATATACCAATTATGAATGGGAATCCATTTCATCACCGCATTCTTCATATAGAGCATATCGGTCTTACTATAATCACAATCGTCACAACACTAATGCGCGGATGTCATTTAGAATCAAGGGATATAGAGAATTCACATTCTATATAAGGAGTAATGGAGAAAGCGGTTGTGATTATGTAATTGTAGGAAAGGATTATATACCGAATACAAGTAACTTTGATGCAAGTACTTACGGCAAAGCTACAAGCGGAAGCAGCTTCAGCTATTACTCTCCTGTGAGATACACCAACCTTGACCCGTCTAGAGAATATACAATCAACGTAGTTTATCGTAAAGATGGCAGCGTTAATAATGGTGATGACCGAGGCTACGTCTTGATCCCTTATGAAAGTAACTAAATTTGACATGAAAAAGATAATTGGAATAATGATGATCTTCATTCTTGCTGCTTCTGCCGTATCGGCTCAAAACAGCAAGAAGATCAAGATCGACCAGGCGCAGTTGGATTCTATAAAGAACGAAGCGGTCAGGCTTGACAGTCTTGTGAAGGCACGTGAAGCCCAGATAGGACTGCTTGGACAAAAGCTTGACTCAATGGTGAATGTCGTATCCGAGAGCAACCACAACCTTTTGGAACAGGAGATTCTCCAGAGGGATTCAATCATCAATGTCAGAAATTCTGAAATCAAGGTCTTGAGGGATCGTGAAGGATTCGTCGATACCTGTATGGTTAAGCTTCTTGATCAGTGGCTATATGTAAAGGAATTCAACAGGGAGAAAATCAAACATATCAAGAGCTTTTTCGACCAGATCTATTCTACTCAGATCAAACAGCAGATGTCTGTTGTGCAGGAGCTGGTATACAGCTACGAAGAGGCTTATATCACCCTCCAGAAGATACTGCATGAGGCTCAGAATAATGAGATGCGTACAAGTCTGAAGTTCCTTATGTTCCCGGAAAGATTCAGGGATAAGTATCTTGCTGCCATCAAGGAAATGCCATATTATCAGAGATTCTATAATAATGAATGGAATATTGCGTACATGAATTACCTTATCGATACCGCAATTTCAATTCTGAACAATCATTGCGAAGAAAAACCTGCTGACTTCTCGATGATTCTGGATAGTCTGGCATTAGAATACGAATCAAACAAAAAGTAACTGATATCATGTCATTTCTCGAAGACTATATTCTGCTTGACGAATTAGGGCAGGGTGGATTTGCTACAGTCTACAAGGTAAGACATAAATCGCTGGGATATACAAGGGCAATACGTGTCCTTAACCAGACCATTGCCACTGGCGAAACAGACAAGACGTATCAGAAGTTTCTGCGTGAATGCAGGATACTCCTGCGCCTTGGCAATGGCAACCATCCCAACATCGTGCACATATACCAACCGCTGCTCAGAGCTCAGAAAGCTATAGTCGAGATGGATTTTGTCGATGGGGAAGACCTTGAGCATCACTTGAAGAGACACTCTGGCTTTGCTCAAATTGATGACATAGCCAAGTTGATTTACGATATCAGCAGCGCTCTTGCGTATTGTCATGAGGACATCTATGAGTTCTGCATGGACAGGGGAGAGGACAACCTGGAGGATGATCCGGATGACGGATCAAAGATTCTCATGGATGAGGAGACAAAAACGCGGCTTATTGAAAAATACCGCGTTATTCATAACGACATCCACTCCGGAAATATAATCCGCCGTAACAATGGCACATACGTCCTGCTGGATTTCGGATTATCAATAGAAGGAAATGACGTGGTGCGCAGCAGCAGGGCAATAAACGGAGCTCCTGAATTCAAGGCACCAGAAAAGTGGGAAAACGAGTCAGTATTGACACCACAGGCAGACATATATAGTTTCGGTATCGTTCTGTATGAGTTCCTGACCGGACGTGTGCCTTTCCCGCTGCCTAAGGGCAAGACAGTATCTGTACAGGATCTGTTTAATGTAAGTACTGCCCATAAGACTCAGGTTCCTGAGCCAATTTTTGAAAAGAGGAAAGCGGCATACCAGGCAACACATCCTGGAATGAGCTATGAACAAGATTATCCTCAATGGATCGAAGACCTCGTGATGAAGTGTCTTGCAAAAAATCCAGAAGACCGCTTCAAGAACGGAAAGGAGCTGCATGAATATGTCATTCAACACAGAAACCTTTCAGACAGTTCTCCTGACTACATCGATCTTCTACATGAGAATCAGGAACTCCGGGAAAAGGCAGAGTCATTGGAAGCGGAAAACAAGAGACTGCTTAAGAGGTTGTCAGACCTTGAGGAGGAGGGGATACCTGTTGATAAAAGAACTGTCACCAAGCAGAATGACACTTCCACTTCAGACGATTTTGCATGGGTCGATCTGGGCCTTAGCGTCAAGTGGGCCAAGTGCAATCTGGGAGCTATGTACCCAGAGGACTGCGGCAATCACTATGCATGGGGTGAGACCGTATCTGTTGAAGAAGGAAATGCCTACGCCAAATTATACGGCAAATACGTAAAGGATATCCGTGGAAACTCTGAGCACGATGCTGCAAGAGCAAAAATGGGTGGCAGATGGCGTATGCCTGGCAAAGAGGAAATTAATGAGCTTATCAACGAGTGCACATGGACATGGATGAGCATGGGGGATAGAAACGGATACCAGGTCACAAGCAAGAGAAACGGTAAAAGCATCTTCCTTCCAGCCGGAGGATATCGAAGCGGAAGCATTATATCTGAGTTTGACGAATGCGGAATATACTGGAGTTCAACACCAGATAACAATGACACATGCAATGCCTATCAGTTGGCGTGCACACATAAAAAGGTCCGCATTGCGGACCAGGTTACCCGTGAATACGGTTGTTGTATTCGCCCTGTTTTAAATGATTAAAACAGGGCTTATTTTTATTTTTTCCTTGGAAACCTTCCGTGATACTTTCCGAAGGCTATGTTCAGGCCTACTGCAACATTCGTGTTTAGGGATGCGTCCGGAATGTATTGCGGAGTCATGTTGAGAGCAGGGGCAAAGGAGTCAACTCCTACAAAGAGATTTATGCCCTTAGGATGGAAGTTGATTGCAGCACCGTATGATTCTCCATAAGTTGAATATGCGTAATTTCCTGACAAGGAGAACCATCTGAACAGCGCAAGGTTCACAGAACCGCGGGCTTCCCACCAGCTGTGCGGACCATCGAAGCGGTATGTTCCGAGGGCACCTACCGAAAGCCTCTGCCAGAAAGGCATTCTGAGTTCTATTCCGACATGAGTCGTCATGCTGAGATCCTCGAGAATGGTTTCTTCTCCGGTCACGCGCATGGATGCCATATCGACAAGCTCCTCACCAAGACTCCTGAGCTGTGCAAGAACATCACCATCAGGATCAACATAGAAATCTGATGCAGCATATTCAACTGAATTGACATTACTGCTGAGTCCGGTACCTGTCCAATTGATGAATCCGAGATCGGTAACTGAAGCAGAAACAGTCAGCCACTTCAGGATGTCGACTGAAATACCAAGGTCAATGGCTCCACCAAGATTCCTTGAGGCCAAAGCGGCGTCGATAATTGTTGAATAATCAGGAATATTCAAGGCGTTCACGATGCCTTCTTCAGTCATGAGCGTCATACCTGGTGCTGTAAAATGGCCGGTTCCATGGACGTTGGCAAGGAGTTTATCGCCATTTACATCGAGGATGAAATCATCCATATTGTATTCGGCTCTGGCTAGACCTGCTAGGAATTTCAACTTGAAACCGAAACGCACCTTCTCACCGATTGAGCGGGAATAACCGTATGAAAGCTCGAGACGAGCATTTGCATTGACATTTAACGAGCTCAGATCCAAATGGTTACCGTATTGTTTTGCCCAAGAAAATAACGCACCTGGAACACTAGCTCTTGCATCTGCCTTAAGGGAAAGATCAATGGTATTGAAGCTCTTTCCGGCATTAAAGCCAAGCGAGAATACGCTCAGGTCGGCATTGATGTTCAAAGGATTGTCATTCTGGATCTTAGACATGAAATCTGCAGCCGAAACAGTCGGACTGAGGAATGTAGTAAATCCACCGTCTTCAGTAGGGTAAAGCAATGTTGAAAGAGAAAGATTGCTTTCAACACCTGCAGTTGCAAAACCAGCAACCGGAATTGCAAAATATCCACGGTCATTTCCGAACGCCGGATTCAGCTTATGTTTGTATGCATAACCGTCAAGAAAATATCCGGTTCTGAAATTGTGCTGGGCTGTCGCTGAGAATCCCAAAGCAAGCGCAGCAAGAACGATACAGAAAATACGTTTCATAGATTAGAGAATTTCACAAAACAAAATTACATCTATTCATCGTAAATTACAAGAATGAGGTCATAATCCCCCTGAAATGTATTGTTACACAATCATTATTATGTTAAGTTGAAGGATGAGCACCACTCTTCTTAAGCATAATATTTGCTATATGACGGAATTCTGTTATTTTTGCAGAGATTATGAACAAAAGGTTCATCATACTGCTATTTGCTGCAATTCTTGCTTTCGCGTTTTCTGACAATTCACAAAGCAAGGAAAATATTTCTTTTGTTCATGAACATTCACTCGACGAGATCAATGAGATTTCATTCAATGAGGACAGCCCAGCATCCGAATACGGAATTCCTCGTCAAAATTCATACACATCACCAGCACGTACAGTCCAGGTCGCAAAAAGAACATCATTGACCGGACACCACAATATTTCGCTCGCAGTCAAAGCCGGTAAAAATCTCGACTCAAAAGTATTTCTTCGCGCACTCGCCTTCTGCCAGTGCGACTTTTCCGGCAGATTCTGCACTCAAAGACGCCTGATTTCACTTCGAAAACTCGTCATTTAGCCTTTCCATAATATCTTGAAATTCAATGCAGAAAATCTATGTATTGGTCATTTTCATTCTGTGTAAATTGCATAGAATGACATTATAACATTTATGTTAATTACATTAAATTTCAAATAATTATGGAAAGAGAATTCATTAGAGTACGCTCTGTCAAAGATATCGTAATATCATCATTGCTTCTTATTGCAGGATCAGTTTTAGTGATCCTCCCTACCTCAGACTCTATCAATATTGCAGGCTTCTTCATGCTGCTGGCCGGTCTGCTGCTGTTCTTCGTCCTTAAGTCAGCATATAAGGACAATGCAAGCGGTGAGATCTTTGCAAAAAAGGAGAGGTTCTTCTCACAGGAAATGCATGAAAGACTTAGAAAGGCACTCACCTGCCCCAAGGACATGGACTTCAGCGCAGAAGACAAAGGAAGCACCCTCAGGCTGGACATATATTTCAATAAGGCCAGGGTATTCGTGCAGCTACTCGAATACGTGCCTCACACCTATGAACCATGCTCCCCTCTCGTGGAATATGACCGCGCCAAGGGAGCAGCATTCATCAGCAAATAAACCCAACAGATAAACTATGTTACAAATTCTAACTCTACTGGGAGCTCTGGGTATGTTCCTGTACGGAATGAACCTGATGAGCTCCGGACTTCAGAAAGCCGCCGGAGACAGACTCCGTGGATTTCTGTCATCAATGACATCTAATCCGTTTAAAGGTGTTCTCACCGGACTCGGAGTGACAACTGTAATCCAATCATCATCTGCGACAACAGTGATGGTCGTCAGCTTCGTTAATGCCGGTCTCCTGACTCTCGCCCAGGCAATCAGCGTCATCATGGGAGCCAACATCGGTACGACAGTCACAGCCTGGTTGGTTTCATGGCTGGGATTCAAGGCTGATATCTCAATCTTTGCTGTTCCTCTGATGGCTGTAGGATTCGTTCTATCATGTTCAAAGAAAAGCAGCAGAAGGAACATTTCCGAGCTGATAGTCGGCTTCTCACTGCTGTTCCTGGG
>JAEIGA010003890.1_pt1 | contig 23206 bp, 15 predicted proteins | sample 9270691 | NCBI WGS metagenome assembly JAEIGA01 (sample SAMN17057246, study PRJNA624740) | gut metagenome | biome: biome; isolation source: fecal sample | host: Bos grunniens | place: China: Xizang | collected 2019 | reverse complement strand
GTTTGTCATCTATCTTATCGGCACCAACAATCACGCGAAGCTCACGACCCGCCTGAATTGCGTATGTCTTTGTAACACCGGGATATGACATTGCCAGCTGCTCGAGGTCGCGCAGACGTTTGATATACGCCTCAACAATTTCGCGGCGTGCACCGGGACGGGCACCCGAAATGGCGTCACACACCTGAACAATGGGAGCAATAAGGCTATTCATTTCCACTTCATCGTGGTGAGCACCGATGGCATTGCAGATATCGGGTTTCTCCTTATACTTCTCGGCAATCTTCATACCATACTCTGCGTGCGGCAATTCAGTCTCTTCGTCAGGTACTTTACCAATATCGTGAAGAAGACCGGCACGTTTGGCCTTTTTGGGGTTAAGACCAAGCTCGGCAGCCATCACAGCACAGAGATTTGCTGTCTCGCGCGCATGCTGCAGGAGGTTCTGTCCGTAAGAAGAGCGGTATTTCATCTTACCGATGATGCGGATAAGTTCGGGGTGGAGTCCATGAATACCAAGGTCGATTGTAGTACGCTTACCGGTTTCGATAATCTCTTCGTCTATCTGCTTCTTCACTTTAGCTACAACCTCTTCGATGCGTGCAGGGTGAATACGTCCGTCAGCTACAAGCTGATGCAATGCCAGACGCGCAATTTCGCGACGAACAGGGTCGAAGGCGCTGAGAACAATTGCCTCGGGAGTGTCGTCCACAACAATTTCAACACCGGTTGCAGCCTCGAGAGCACGAATGTTACGTCCCTCGCGACCGATGATGCGGCCCTTCATTTCATCATTTTCAATGTGGAACACTGTCACTGAATTTTCAATGGCAGTTTCGGTTGCCACACGCTGTATTGTCTGAATAACGATTTTCTTTGCCTCTTTGTTGGCTGTCATCTTGGCATCGTCCATAATGTCGTTGATGTATGACGCAGCCTGTGTCTTTGCCTCTTCCTTGAGTGAGTCGATGAGGGTGTTACGTGCCTCCTCGGCAGAGAGTCCGCTGATAGCCTCAAGTTTTTCGCGCTCCTGAGCGTGAAGTTTCTCAAGTTCTTCCTTCTTGCGTTCGATTGTTGCAAGCTGGGCATCGACATTCTCTTTGTACTTCTCAACCTCGGCCTTACGACGCTGAAGTTCTTCGTTGCGCTGATTGATGTGCATCTCGCGCTGCTTGATGTGATTCTCGGCCTGCTGAAGTTTGTGATTTCTCTGAGAAACCTCCTTCTCGAGTTCTGCTTTTTTGTTAAGGAACTTCTCCTTCACTTCGAGGAGTTTGTTTTTCTTCATTACTTCTGCCTCCTTGGCAGCTTCGTCAAGAATACTTTGGTGCTTTTTTTTCAAAGCATATCGATTTATCAAAAACTGTACCACGCCCACCAGCAAGCCTGACGCGAGTGCAGTTATGACTATCAATGTTGTTGAATCCATAATATAGGTTTTATATGTTAATAATTTGGTTCTCGTCCAATAACAAAAAACGCATTTCCTACGCCTGCGATGAATAGTCGCCAACGTTGGACATGCGTGAAATTCAGGGTAACCAATGAGTGTTACTTATCTATGGTGTCATTTATCAATTGAGTCAGTTCCAGCAATTTGCCCGAAACACGTGAAGCACCCGACAGGTCGGTATCCTTCATGCGTCTGTATGCGATGTCTATTGCAACCATCGTCATCAGTTTTTCGCCGCTTTCTGCTGCGAACGTATCTTTATATTTAAGCAGTCGTTCGTTTATCAAACGTGCTGCCTGGCGGTAATATGGTTCCTCGCTTCGTAAAACTACAAGCGGGTATGATATGCCGTTAACCAATAAGTTTATTCCCACGTATCCCTCTTCCATTGCTTTGCCTCCTTAGTTATTGTTTTTTTATAAGTGAATCAATGCATTGGTCGATTTCACGCACGAGACGGGTGATATGCTCCTTTGCATTGTCTACCTCTTCGTAGGTAAGACTTATCATCCGTGCCTGCTTCAGATTGTCGTATGCCTGTTCAAGTTCGGAATAGCGGTGCTGCAATTCGCCGAGTGCTGTATCCTTCTCAGCCACAGCCTGTAGAAGCTTTTCATTAAGGTTTTTCTGCTCCTTGTACTTATCTACAAGGTCGCGCAACCTTAACTCAAACTGCTCAAGTATCTGCTTTTCGTTCTCGTGCATAATTCAACAATCATTTTACAAATATATATGTAATTTGGGAGAAACAAAAAAAAACGGAACTTTTTTGACATTAAAGCCGTTTTTTTGCTATTTGAGCGACATTTTTAATAGTTTCTTAATGAGAAGAGGCTAAACTTAGCGGATGGTGTTGGTGTTTTACTTTCTGTAACGCCAAAAAATCAGAGAGATGTTCTGATGGCATAATATTAACCCATAAAAAAGATAGTAATCATGACAGCACCATTGAAAGGAATCAAGGTTATCGACTGGACACAGGTACAGTCGGGACCATCGTGTACACAGATGCTCGCTTGGCTTGGAGCAGACGTTATTAAAATTGAGCGTACGGGGGTGGGCGACCCTACACGCACCGAGCTGCTCGACAAACCCGGACTGGACGGTCTCTATTTTCTGCAGCTCAATTGTAACAAGCGTTCCATTGAACTTGACATGAAAACCCCCGAGGGCAAAGAGGTACTTACACGTCTGTTGAAGAGTGCGGATATTTTCGTAGAGAACCTGCACCCCGGTGCAGTTGCCAAACTGGGATTTTCGTGGGAGGAAGTTCATAAAATCAACCCTCGTGTTATCTACGGAACAATCAAAGGATTCAACGACGACTCACCCTTTGCAAGCGTGAAGGCATTTGAACCTGTTGCACAATGTGCCGGAGGCGCAGCTGCAACCACCGGCTGGTGGAAGGGAGAGTACAACGTACCCACACAATCGAGTGCGGCATTGGGCGACAGCAACACAGGCATGCACCTGTTGATTGGCCTGTTGGCAGCACTTATGCAACGCGAAAAGACCGGCGAGGGCTGTTTTGTAGAGCAGTCGATGCAGGATGCTGTAATTAACCTTTGCCGCATAAAATTACGCGACCAGCTTATACTCGAAAATACCGGAACACTTAAACACCTGCCACAATACCCCAATGAGAAGTTTGGCAACACAGTTCCGCGTGCCGGCAACGTCGAAGGCGGACAGGTACTCGGTTGGTGCTATCGCTGCAAAGGTTGGGAGAACGACCCCAATGCCTTTGTCTACATTGTCCTGCAAAACGAAGAGAAGCCCTTTGCAGCAGCAGCCACTGCCATCGGCAAGCCCGAATGGATAAGCGATCCACGTTTCAACACCCCGGCAGCACGTCAGGAGGTAAAAGAGGAGATTTACGCAGCGGTGGAAAAATACACCATCACCCGCGACAAGATTCAGATAGTAGACGAGCTTGGCAAGGCAGGAGTTCCCTGCGGCCCTGTTCTCAGCATGCTTGAGATAAAGAACGACCAGTCGCTGCGCAAATGCGGAACCATCGTCGAGGTCGACCAGCCCAAACGCGGAAAATTTGTCACCATCGGCTGTCCGCCGAAATTCTCGAATTACAAACCCGAGGTCAAAGCAGCTCCTATGCTTGGCGAGCACACCGACGAGATTCTGAAAGAGACCGGATACACCGACGAAGAGATTAAACAGCTACGCAGCAAGCATGTTGTATGCAAGTAGTATTTGTAATATTAAAACATCACCGGTTATGACAACAGAACATAACAACATCACCGATGGAATGCATCTGATGGTGGATGCGCTGAAAGCCAACGGCATTGAAACAATATTCGGAGTTGTAGGCATCCCCGTCACCGACCTTGCCCGTCACGCACAGGAAGCGGGAATACGTTACATAGGTTTCCGCCATGAGCAGTCGGCAGGAAATGCCGCAGCCATCAGCGGATTCATAACAAAGAAACCCGGTATATGCCTGACAGTGTCGGCACCTGGATTCCTGAACGGACTTACAGCACTTGCCTGCGCCACTGTCAACGGATTCCCCATGATACAGATAAGCGGATCGAGCGACCGCAATATCATAGACCTGCAACAGGGCGACTACGAGGGTCTTGACCAGATGAACATTGCAAAGCCATTTGTCAAGGCAGCCTACCGCATCAACCGCCCCGAGGATATTGCCACAGGAGTGGCACGCGCCATACGCACTGCCCTTTCGGGACGTCCGGGAGGTGTCTATCTGGACATAACAACCGCCATGCTCTCTGCCACCATGGATGCCGATGAGGCTAAAAAAAGCCTGTTTGCACCTGTCGATCCCTCGCCTGCACAGATTCCGTCGGACGAAGCGGTGGAACGTGCCGTCAAGCTACTCATGGGCGCGAAGAAGCCATTGATTATCATTGGAAAAGGCGCAGCTTACTCCCAGGCAGACGAAAAAATAAGGAAATTCGTGGAGAGCAGCGGAATACCATATCTGCCCATGTCAATGGCAAAGGGATTGCTACCCGACGACCATCCACAGTGCGCTGCTGCGGCACGCGGCTTTGTACTTGGAAATGCCGACGTTGTAGTACTCTTGGGAGCGCGTCTGAACTGGTTGCTCTCGCACGGTAAGGGTAAAAAGTGGAACCCCGATGCAAAATTCATTCAATTGGATATTGATGCTAAAGAGATTGACAGCAACCGTCCAATAGCTGCACCCGTTGTGGGCGACATTGGCTCATCGCTCTGCGCAATTCTTAAAAAGATGGAAGGAAACACTTTGCAACCATGCAAAGAGTGGATGGCAAACATCGAAAAGACAAAGAATGACAACAGCGCAAAGATGGCAGTGAAGTTCAATAGCACAGCCATCCCCATGAACTATTTCAACGCATTGAAAGCCATAAAGGATGTGCTTGACAACAACCGTGACATTTACCTGGTAAACGAAGGGGCAAATACCCTTGACAACTGCCGCAATGTGATAAACATGTACAATCCTCGCCGCCGTCTCGACTGCGGAACGTGGGGAGTAATGGGCATAGGCATGGGTTACAGCATAGCGGCTGCCGTAGTGGGCAAACGACCGGTTGTTGCCATTGAAGGCGACAGCGCATTCGGTTTCAGCGGAATGGAGATAGAAACTATCTGTCGCTACAAACTGCCTGTGACTATTGTCATATTCAACAACAACGGCATTTACCGCGGTACCGACAAAAACCTCGGCAACGGGAACGACCCCTCACCCACCACACTGACCATCGGCGCACGATACGACAAGATGATTGAGGCCTTCGGAGGTGCATCGTTCAATGTCACCACCCCCGAGGAGCTGAGCAAAGCCTTGTCAGAAGGCATAGCTTCGCAAAAGCCCACCCTCATCAACTGCGTGATTGACCCGGCTGTCGGGGTAGAAAGCGGACACATCGGTAACCTGAATCCTAAATCAACAATCAAATAGAGGCTTATGTTAGACATTCTTATAAAAGACATCCTGCCAATATTCGTAATAATGTTTTTGGGATACTGGTCGGGAAAAAGCAAGGCTTTCAGCTACGAAAATGCGCAGATTTTCAACAAATTGGTGCTTAACTATGCCCTACCTGCCGCACTTTTCGTTTCGATAGTAAAAGCCGACAGAAGCATGCTGTTGGGCGACCTTAAGCTAACAATCATCAGCTTTGTCATAATTACGGCTGTATTTCTGTGGTCATACTATTCGTGCTACAAGTTCTTCAAACATACCAAAAGCGAAGCAGCCGTATGTGCCCTGATATCGGGTTCGCCCACCATCGGCTTTTTGGGATTTGCGGTGCTTGAACCAATTTATGGAGCTACGCCAAGCACAGCACTTGTGGTTGCCATCATTTCCATTGTGGTAAATGCCATAAACATCCCAATAGGACTTGCACTGATGAATGCCGGCAACGACAAGAGCAAAGATACGCAGGGCGGCAAAAAGAGCAATCCCGTACTAAGCGCCCTTGCCGAGCCGGTCTGCTGGGCACCTATTCTGGCTGTGATATTGGTATTGCTGGATATAAAATTTCCTGCAATACTCGACCCCAACTTTGAACTGATAGCAAAAGCAAATTCGGGAGTAGCAGTATTTGCCGCCGGTCTGACACTTTCGGGTATGAAATTCCAGATGGACAAGGAGGTTGCCTACAACGCAGTGGTGAAATTGCTGATAATGCCTGCTGTGCTGCTGTTAATAGGATGGTTGTTTGGAATGAAGTCCGAGAATCTGCAAATGATGGTACTTGCAGGAGCATTGCCACCGGCATTCTCGGGAATAATCATTGGTAGCCGCTATCAGCTGTACGTACGCACGGGAACCTCGTCACTGACATTCAGCATATTTGCATTTATTGTCGCAGCACCGCTGTGGATATGGATTGCAAGAATGGTTGCCGGATAGCCCTATAAATACAAACGGACGGAGCAAATTTAATGCGCCGTCCGTTTGAACTATATCAACGATATATTTACGCTACTCGGTTATATATATATTGCGGAATTCGATGGGACCACCCTCGCTCTGAAGAGCTATATATCCATCGACAAACTCGCATGTACACTCATTCTGCAGCTTGCCGTTGATTTTAACCGTTACACTCTTGCCCTTGCAGGTAATATCAGCGCTGTTCCACTCGCCTACGGGATTCTCGTAATCACCCTTTCTATCTTTTACGGGGTACTCGCCCACGCACTCAACCTCGTTGATTTTAGCGCCGCCAAGCATCACATAGTCACCTGCCTTGCCACTACAGAGCTGACACTCGATAGCTGTACACCAAAGTTTGTCACCATCCTGCACACGCTGGAAAAGACCGCTGTTTGTACCCTCACCAATCCAGCGCCACTCTACGTGCAGAGTGTAGTCGCCATACTTTTTATCTGTACGCAGATAACCGAAGGGAGTACCTGCAATGTGGATATTGCCATCTTTCACGGTGTAAACATCTTCGCTTGCCACTCCACTTTCGGGGTCGACAAAGCCTACCCAGCCTGTGAGGTCGAAACCATTGAAAAGTTGAATCTTTTCCGATTCGCCGCAACAAGATGAGAAAAGCACGATAGTAGCCATAGCTACAAATAACATTTTCAGTTTCATATTCATTATAATATTTATATTTACAAAAATCATAGATTACGGCAGAGAGTCAATGTGTCGGAAACCGTAGCCGGAAGTTCATTGTCGTAATGGGTAACCATAATAAGTGTTTTGTCGCGTCGGTGACAGAAGGCCTCAATGATGCGTTTCACCCTACGACGGTTGAATGTATCTAGCCCATGCAGAGGTTCGTCGAGGATCAGAAGTTCGGGATCCTTTACAAAGGCACGCGCCAGCAAACAGAGACGCTGTTCGCCACTCGACAGCTGCATAAAACTCTTGTCCTTAATGGCTGCAATGCCGAAGATATCCATCCACCACTCGCATATACCCATCTGGTCGGGATGCGGACGGCGATAAAGTCCCACCGTATCGAAGAGTCCGCTTGCAACAATCTCTATTGCAGGCATATCCTTCATGTAGGCACGGTGCATTTCGGGGCTCACATAGCCAATATGCTTTTTTATATCCCAAATACTTTCTCCGGTACCTCGTTTGCGTCCGAAGAGGCTTATATCGCAAGCATAGGACTGAGGGTTATCGGCACAGACAAGACTGAGAAGAGTGGATTTTCCCGAACCATTCTGTCCGCGCAATGCCCACACCTCGCCACGTCGCACCGTCCAATCGAGGTTTTTCAGGATGTAGCGTTCGCCGTAACGGATATTCACATTGCTGAAGCGTATAACCTCGTCTGAAGTATAGTTCTCATTCTTATATGGCAGTTCTGCTATCCGCTTGTCGATGCAGGCAAACAGCGCCTCTTCATCGGCAACGCGTGCAGCATCCTGCGCGGCATAAAGCGCGCGATAGTCATTCAGAGAAATTTTCGCCCCTGCCCTGCAATCATTTACAGGAATTACATGAGTGATAAAGTCGGGGACATCCTCCATCATCGAAAGCACAAGCACTATCTGCAACGAATCGGTATGCGACAACTCCTCGAGAAGTTCATACAGCTGTCTGCGCATGGCTGCATCGAGACCGATGAAGGGATTGTCCATAATGAGTACACGTGGTGCCGAAGAGAGATTGTGAGCAAGCTCCATCTTACGAAGCTCGCCACTGCTCAAATGAACTACCTTTTTTGCCAGCATAGGCTCAATCTCAAATATTCGGAAGAGCCTGTCGCGCACATCACCCTCGGGAATTACATTCAGAAAGTCGCCTACTTCGGGAACATCATCCTGCTCCGTCTGGTTCCAGCGCATCTGGTAGCAATAGTAGAAATCAGATGTTCCGTATGTGTCGCGGAAGGTAATGTATTTTATATTCTTGTAGGCATAGTTGGTGGCAGCCGGACGAAAATCGTAGTCAAGAGTACCCTCACGCAGCAGGAACTTACCTGTCAACATATCCACGAGCAGACTTTTTCCGGCTCCATTGGGGCCTACTATCGCAATATGTTCACCGGCGGCAAGTTCGGCTGTGGCAGGCGCAGCCATTCGCACGAAAGGATTGCGGGCAACTGCATCTCGCAGTCTTATGGTATATTGTTTCTCCATAGCTACATTGTCAATCGGCCTTGACATAATATTTCAACCAGTTGTTAAACAGCTTTTCGGCATGCGAGCGCCAACGATTGACTGGCTGTAACTGCGGATTATCGTCGGTGTAATAGTTACGTGGCACATCAATGGGCAGCCCTTTGGCTACATCACGGCGATACTCCGCATCGAGAGTGCCAATAGCATACTCCGAATGTCCGGTGAGGTAGAAATCGCGCGTACCACGCTCTGTCATTATGTAGACACCCGACTCTGAGGACTCGGAAAGGAGTTCTACCCTGCTCTCGCGCTCGACATCTTCGCGACGAATCTCTGTGTGACGGCTATGAGGAACATAGAACGACTCGTCGAAGCCTGAGAAGAGCGGAAGTTCGGGGCGCAATATCTTATGTTCGAATATGCCGAACATCTTTCCGGGAAGCAGATATTTGGGAATATCGAAACGGTGATAAAGAATAGCTTGCGCCGCCCAGCAGATGTAGAGTGTAGAGGTGACATTCTCTTTGGCCCAGTCGAAAATCTCCTGAAGTTCGCGCCAGTATGTAACCTCTTCGTATGCTATCTTCTCAACAGGGGCTCCTGTAATCACAAGACCGTCGAAACGTGTGCCGCGCACCTCGCCGAAGCCTTTGTAGTAACGGGCCATGTGTTCGGGCGAAGCATGCTTGGGTGTGTGTGTATCAAGTTTAAGCAGTGTCAGTTCTATGTTCAGCGACGAGGTTGCAAACAGACGGATGAAATCCGCCTCTGTCGTCTCTTTTGTAGGCATTATGTTGAGCAACGCTATCTTCAGCGTGTCATCGGTGACGGTTGTAAATTCCTTCACATCCACACCTTCGTCACGCACTGCTTGCAATGCCGGCAATCCGGCAGGTAATTTCAATGGCATATTTCTGTTTTCTTTTTACCAAATATTCAATCGTTCCTCTTCGGGAATATATAATTTATCATCGGCTGTTATACCGAAAGCTTTGCACCAATCTTCGATGTGGGGCAATGTTCCGTTGACACGCCAACGCGACAGTGAATGGGGGTCACTCTTGGTGCGGTTGCGTATCTCCTCGTCGCGGATGTTTCCTGCCCACACATTGGCATAAGCAAGATAGAAACGCTGCTCGGGAGTAAAGCCGTCGAGCACAGGCAAGGGATTCTCCCTGGTTGCATTGCGCAGTGCCTGCATAGAGATGGTGAGTCCTCCATGGTCGGCAATATTCTCACCCACCGTAAGTTCGCCGTTGGCTTTCATATCGGGGAGAACATATATCTTGTTGAAGTGGTCGATGATAACCTTTGTACGCTCGTTGAAGCTGGCAGCATCCGACTCTGTCCACCAGTCGGCGAAGTTCCCGTTTTTGTCGAAACGACGTCCCTGATCGTCAAAGCCATGTGTCATTTCGTGTCCGATGACTACACCGATGGCTCCGTAGTTAAAGGCATCGTCGGCCTCCATGTCGAAGAATGGATATTGCAGAATACCGGCAGGGAAACATATTTCGTTTGTTGTGGGGTTGTAGTATGCGTTCACTGTCTGCGGAGTCATGTACCACTCTTCGGGGTCGACGGGTTTATTGTGCTTGCGGGCAATCACATCGTCCCACATAAATTCTGAGATACGACGACAGTTGGCGGCATAGCTCTCCTTGGCGTCGATGACAAGGCTATCGTAGTTCTTCCATTTGTCGGGATAACCAATTTTCACACGGAATGTGTTCAACTTCTCATGTGCAAAGAGTTTAGTACTGTCGCTCATCCACTCCTGAGCATCGATGCGCTGTGCAAGTGCCTGTTGCAGATTGGCAACAAGTTCAAGCATGCGTGCCTTTGCTGCTGGCGGGAAATACTTTTCTACGTAAAGTTTGCCGACAGCCTCGCCCAGTGTGGCATTAACAATGCCAAGAGCACGTTTCCATCGGGGACGCTGCTCCTGAGCGCCACTGAGAGTGCGGCCATAAAAGTCAAAATTCTGCGCGCTCAGTTCGTCGTTCAGTTCGCCGGCGGTGCTGTTAATTATATTCCACTGCAAATATGCTATAATATCCTCGAGAGGAGTGTCGTTGAGGATAGAAGCAACTTCTGCTATCGGTTCAGTCTGCGACACGTTAAGTTCAGCTATATCCTTTATTCCCAATTTGTCAAAGAATATATCCCAGGGCAACGAGGGATACTCGCTTTTCAACGAGTCGTATGTAAATTTATGATAGTTGGCAGCCGGATCGCGCAACTGCACATTGTCGAATGATTTTTGAGCAATACGTGTTTCAATGCGCATTATCGCCTCGACATTTTTCTGAGCCTGCGCCTCGTCGAATCCGCAAAGCATAAACATTTTAGCTGTGTGCTGACGGAATTTGTCACGAATGGAAACAGTTACACTGTCTTCGTCGAAATAGTAACTCTTTTCGGGAAGCGAAAGACCGCCTTGATATATTTGCAACAGATTGTTGCTACTGTTCATTATGTCGGCCTCGAAGAACACGTGGAAGGGGGCAGAAATACCCTGACGCATAAGTTCGGCAAAAAGCGGCATCACCTCGGAACGCTCTTTGACAGCCGCAGCCTTTTCAAGCATAGACACAATAGGTGTGTATCCTTCGCTGTTACGACGCACACTGTCCATCGCAAGGTTGTAGAGGTCGCCAATCTTTTGTGCCTCCGAACCGGGAGTTGCATTTTTGCTTGCAGCCTGTTCAAGAACAAGTTCCTTCAACTGTTCACGATTCTTTTCGGCCAGAGCATCGAACTGTCCGTAACGGGCATATTCAGCTGTAAGCGGATTATTTTTCATCCATCCGCCATTGGCATATTCGTAAAAATCGTCACCGGGCTTTATATTGGTGTCGAAATTTGATTTGTCTATTTTGGATTTCATAGGGTTGGAGAGTGTGCAGGCAGTTACACCGAGCGCAACAAGTGTGCTGATGATAATTGTCTTCATTGTTTATTAATTTTATTTGGTTATTATTAGTTTATTGACAGGTTGTCAAGTTCCTGCATGCTTGCTTCCCAAACATCCATGGCCTCGTTGAGTTGCTTTTTCAGCGAAGCGTAACGCTCGTAGTTCGAGGCATCGGCACCACCTTCGGGAGTACTCATCAGCGCCTCCATGGCTGCAATTGCCGATTCAAGTTCGTTGACAACTTTTTCGTTCTCCTCGACAACGCGCTCTACCTTGCGTCGTTGCTTTGCCAGCTGCTTGGAGGCTTCGTAGCTCAGACGGCTGTCGCTAACCTGCTTGGGTGCCTCTTTACGGGTATCCTTTGATGAGGAAACTGCAACAGCCTCGTTGATATTCTGTGCATTCTTGGATGCAAGAAAATCGTAAATTCCACCCAGATGTTCGCGCACGCGACCATCGCCGAACTCATAGACCTTTGTTACGAGTCCGTCAAGGAAATGTCTGTCGTGACTGACAATTATAACCGTTCCGTCAAAGTCGCGTATAGCCTCTTTCAACACATCCTTCGACTGCATATCGAGGTGATTGGTAGGCTCATCGAGGATAAGCAGATTCATCTGTTGCAACAGCAGTTTTATCATTGCAAGACGACTGCGCTCGCCACCGGAGAGTACGCGCACCTGTTTGTCCGACGCCTCGCCACCAAACATGAAGGCACCGAGAATATCGCGTATCTTCAGACGTATATCACCTGTGGCAACATTGTCTATTGTTTCGAACACAGTCAGATTCTCATCGAGCAGCTGTGCCTGATGCTGAGCAAAGTATGCTGTTTCTACATTGTGGCCGATGGTAATATTGCCATCAAATTCGAGTTCTCCCAGTATACAACGCACAAGGGTGGTTTTTCCCTCTCCGTTGCGTCCCACAAATGCCACCTTTTCGCCTCGGTTGATAGTGAAATTGACATTGCCGAACACATTGTGGCTACCAAAGCTTTTTGCAACATCTTCGCACACCACCGGATAGTTGCCACTGCGTGTTGCCGGTGCAAATTTCAGACGCAAACGGCTGGTATCCTCCTCGTCAATGACAATAGGCACCATCTTTTCGAGCTGTTTGATGCGACTCTGCACCTGCACGGCTTTTGTAGGTTTGTAGCGGAAACGCTCGATGAACTGCTTGGCATCGGCAATCTCTTTCTGTTGATTCTCGTATGCACGTATCTGCTGTTCGCGGCGCTCTTTACGCAACTGCATAAACTCGTCGTACGGCATTTTGTAGTCGTGTATGCGACCACATGTGAGTTCTATGGTACGTGTAGTGACTGCATTCAGGAATGCACGGTCGTGACTGACCAGAACAACTGCATTTGCGCTGCGGGCAAGAAATTGTTCAAGCCACTGTATGCTCTCAATGTCAAGATGGTTGGTTGGCTCGTCGAGCAGAAGAACATCGGGATGACGAAGAAGCAGTTTGGCAAGTTCAATGCGCATGCGCCAGCCTCCACTGAATTCAGAAGTGGGACGTGTGAAATCGCTGCGTTTGAATCCCAAGCCCTGAAGTGCGCGTTCTATTTCAGCCTCGTAATGACTGCCTCCCATCATTGTATATTGTTCATTCAGGTGGGTATAATCCTCGATAAGTGTCTGATAAGCTTCACTTTCGTAGTCGGTGCGCGTAGCAAGCTCGTCATTCATCTGCTGAAGGCGTTCCTCCATTTCGCGGATATGCTCGAATGCAAGTTCAGCCTCCTGATAGACGGTGCGTCCATCCTTGTGAGTCATCACCTGCGGCAGATAGCCTATTGTGATATTGCGCGGAAGAGCCACAGTTCCCCCACTGGGCGACTGCTCGCCGGAGAGTATGCGCAGCATTGTTGTCTTTCCGGCACCATTCTTGCCCACAAGAGCTATGCGGTCTCTTTTGTTGATGATGAAACTCACATCCTGAAAAAGATTGGTTCCACCAAAATCTACACGTAAATTATCTATGGATATCAATGTATTCTTTTTTTATCTGTTATTACGAAAGTGATACGGAAGGTCGTTTGTCAAAATATATTCCATAAACATTTCGACAGTAACCGCTGCATCATATTTCAATCCGAAAAGTTCGAATAGTTTATTTGATTTTCCTTCCATTGCCTTGGCTACATATTGTTGCATTTCACCCGCCTTACGCATCTGCCACAGAATATATGCAATATAGGCATCGACATCTGCCGAGTCGTACATAGTGGAGGAAAGATGCTTCAGCACAGTCAGTGCTATACCATGGTGGCCACAGGAATGAAGATACAAGGCAAGTTCCAGCAATATCTCGTCGCGGTTGCGGGGTTCGCGGTCGACAAGTTCAATATGGCGTTGCAGCAGACTCTCTTTGTCGTGTATCTCCAGCAAACCGGCACCATGCAGAGCTAGCATATTAATATCGGGAATGTCGAGTTTTAGCAATTGCTCCACCATAGACGAAGCCTTTTGGGATTCACCCATACGGTCGAAAATAAGCGCCCTGTTTATCTCCGTCGCAAGTGCTTCAATGGTAGTAAGTTCGCCCGAAAGCAACAGGTCGTTGAAAAGACGCAACGCCTCGCCGTAGCGTTTCATTCCGCACAGCGACAGAGCTGTGAAGAAATTGGATATTACATTTCCCGGATAGCGCAGTGTCAATTCACAAAACGAGTCATAGGCCTTTTCGTAATTGCACAGATAGTAGTGGCAATAGGCCTGCATCATTTTCGCGTAATCGGCCTCTTCGTTTGTGGTAAGTTCGTAGTCGAAACACTCCAGTGCACGTGCATAGCGCTCGGTCACGTAATAGATGTACCCCAGCTGCTCCCAATAGAAGTAGTTGTAGGGGTTTATATCGAGCAGGCGGTTATACAGTGCCAATGCCTCTTGCATACGTCGCTGCTCGACAAGGCAATCGGCCTTCACCTCGAGAAGCTGTACATCGTCGGGATAGCGGCGCAACCCCTTTTCGACCCATGCAAGCGCTTCGTTGAGCAGTCCGTTTTTAATCATTGCATCCAACGTGTTCAACGCAAGTTCGTCGTGCAGATTGGTGCTTTTCATTATGAGGTTGAGGCTGTCGACAAAACCACTGTTTCCTTCTGCCATATCCACCTCTGCCTTAAGTAATCTCAATTCGGGAGTATCTATCACTGCGATACTCTTGAAAATGCGTCGGGCACCCTGCACGTCACCCCTGCTGAGCAGCGTACGAACCTCGGCCTCGGCTATCTGCGGGTCGGAAGGGTAAATCTTACGGGCATAGGATATTACGTCCTCTGCTTCTGCAGAGAGATTCTTGTACATATAGTACGATGCAATCTCAAGCAGGTCGTCAGTGCTGAAATATGAGTTTATGGAATATTCCTGCATCTGTTCGTACCTGTTGAGAAGCGAACGAAACTCTTCTGACTTGAAAAAAGAGGTATCCATTTTTAGGAGAGTTGGGAACTATCTGTTTTATTTTCCTTTAATCTTGCTCCATGTATCCTTAAGCGACACGGTGCGGTTGAATACCAGGCGCTCGGGTGTGCTGTCGGGGTCGACATTGAAGTAACCTATGCGCTGGAACTGCAAATAGTCCAAAGGCTTTTTCTCGGCAAGATATTTCTCGACGTAACACTCGGTGAGAACCTTCAGCGAATCGCTGTTGATAGCCTCTTTCATTGCTTCGAGAGCATCACAGCCCTTCTCTTCGCGAATTGCAGCAATCTCGTCACGAGGATTCTCGACCTTCCAGAGACGATCGTAAAGACGCACCTCTGCTTTGAGACAGTGGTTGCAGCTTACCCAGTGGAGAGTACTCTTAACCTTGCGGTTGGCATCGGGTTCACCGGTCTTTGTTCCGGGAATATATTCGCAAAGCACCTCGGTGACATTGCCATTTTCGTCCTTGTTGCAACCGGTGCAAAGAACGATATATGCGTTCTTCAGACGAACCTCGCGACCGGGAGTCAGACGGAAGAAACTCTTGGGTGCATCCTCCATAAAGTCGTCGCGTTCTATCCAAAGTTCGCGGCTGAACTCTATTGTATGTGAGCCCTCTTCGGGTCTTTCGGGGTTGTTCACTGCCTGCAACGCCTCTGACTCTCCCTCGGGGTAGTTGGTGATGACCAACTTGAGCGGATTGATGACAGCCGACACACGTGTAGCACGGCTGTTGAGGTCTTCGCGTACTGCCGATTCGAGCAGAGCAAAGTCGTTGAGAGCGTCGAATTTGGTATATCCGATTTTGTCTACGAAGTTACGGATTGACTCGGGAGAGTATCCACGACGACGGAAACCGCAAAGTGTCGGCATACGGGGATCGTCCCATCCGTTCACAAGACCCTCTTTCACAAGGATGAGAAGGTTACGTTTGCTCATCAAAGTGTAGTTGAGGTTCAGTTTGTTGAACTCATACTGACGGGGACGGTTATCGTCAAGGTCTTTACCCTCTTTAAGTTCGTCGACAAAGTAGTCGTAAAGGGGACGGTGAGGCACAAACTCCAGAGTACAGAGTGAGTGGGTAACACCCTCGAAAAAGTCACTCTGTCCATGTGCAAAGTCGTACATGGGATAGGCTTTCCATGTGCTGCCGGTACGGTGATGGGGAGTCTTGACCACACGATAGATGATGGGGTCGCGGAAGTGCATATTCGAGTGTGCCATGTCGATCTTTGCACGAAGCACCATTGCTCCCTCCTCAATTTCGCCACTGTTCATTTTTTCGAAAAGCGCAAGGTTCTCTTCAATGGGACGGTCGCGATAAGGACTGTTTACACCGGGCTGAGTGGGAGTACCTTTCTGCTCGGCAATCTGCGCTGAAGTCTGCTCGTCGATGTAGGCCTTACCCTCTTTTATCAAACGAACTGCAAAATCCCACAACTGCTGGAAATAGTCCGAAGCATAGTAGACATTTGCCCAGTCAAATCCGAGCCACTTGATGTCCTCCATGATAGCGTCGACATATTCGGTATCCTCTTTGGTGGGGTTGGTATCGTCGAAACGGAGGTTACAGATTCCGTTGTATTTTTCGGCCATTCCGAAGTCCATGCAGATGGCCTTCGCATGTCCAATATGAAGATAACCATTGGGTTCAGGCGGGAAACGTGTCTGTACGCGTCCTCCGTTCTTACCCTTTTCGAGGTCATTTATAATTTCCTGTTCGATGAAGCTGATGCTCTTCTTTTCTGAATTTTCGTTTGTGTTTACTTCAACCATATTAGTATGTTGTTTTTTATTGTACAATAGAAAATTTGCAAGGAGATCCGAGGACACCCTGCATTGGTTATTCTGTCAAACTGCAAAAATAGGAAAAGTTCTTAGAATCTATTTCATTTTTAGGCAAAAAAATAGCCAAAAAGCTATTTGTTTCGGTACTTTTCTGGAATCAGGTCATTGAAACAGCTTTCGGCTTATATCATACACCCCTCTCGTACAGCACATAATTGCAATAATAGCCCAGTTTGTAGAGTTTAAAGACAAACAGAGAGGGGTTCTCACTCATAAGATTGTCGTGCAGAAGTGTCTGCACATTTCTCCAGCACCAGGCGGCAAAAGGCACCATGCGCACAGTGCGTAGACGACGGTAAGCCATAAGTAGCGGAGTCGTATCAATATCCTCGCGAATGGTGTAAAGAGTCTTTAGCGATTGTTCAATTTTTCTAAGGTACAGACGATTGCTTTCGAGCCCGGTGTGCAGCAACGGATTGTCAACATGCTTTACCGAGAACCCTCGTGCTTTTATCTGATGTCCAAAGAGTGTATCTTCGTAGCCATATTCCTTAATATTCTCGTCGAAACGAATTGAGAGGAAAAGATTGCGTTTGATTGCAAAATTAAATGTAGAGAAGTCGTTGTAAGGATTTTTCGCCCTTACATGAGCCGGGCGTTTCCTATCGGCATTCTTCTCATATTTATAGCGCAGAGTACAATCGGGCGAAGGGATTATTACCGGATGGTAAAGACCGCCACAGACAATATCGTCGGTGCGAAGATGGTCGAGGTAAGTTGCCAGGAAATCGTTTTTTTCGACAATTGCATCGCTGTCGATGAATATAAGACTATCGTATTGCGCCTCCTCGGCCAAACGGTTTCTGATACGCGCCCTGCCCTGATTCTCGCGATACTCGATAATGCGACACTTCGGCAGATTGGCAACCGGACGGTTAAGTTCGACACCCTCGGACGAAGAGCCATCCTCACCGAGCAATATCTCGTAAGGCACAGCCAACGCCTCGCCCTGACGCGACAGCTCCTCGATGAGGATTCTGCAATTGTAATCTTTCGTAGGAATTAGTATCGACAACATACGAATGTGGTTTTTAGCGTATCACCTAATGCAAAGTTAATTAATTGTGATTATCTTTGCAATAGAATTAACAATATATAAGAAAATCATTCAAAAATGGCACAACCTCTGGCAGAAAGGTTAAGACCGACAACCCTCGATGGCTTTGTGGGACAAGAACATATAGTAGGCGAAAATGCCATACTCAGAAAGATGGTAGAATCGGGGCACATTCTATCATTCATTCTGTGGGGACCTCCGGGAACAGGAAAGACCACACTGGCAAAAATCATAGCCAAGAAGCTCGAACGCCCATTCTACACCCTGAACGCAGTATCGGCAGGAGTGAAAGATGTGCGCGAGGTAATTGAAAAAGCAAAATCATCACCACTATTCTCTACGGGCGGTTCGCCGATTCTTTTCATCGACGAGATTCACCGATTCAGCAAGTCGCAACAGGACTCGCTGCTGAATGCTGTTGAAACAGGAGTAGTCACACTGATAGGTGCCACCACCGAAAACCCATCGTTCGAAGTCATACGTCCCCTGCTATCGCGCTGCCAACTGTACGTACTTAAATCACTGGAAAAAGAGAATCTTCTGACCTTGCTGCATCAAGCGGTAACAACCGACGAAGCACTGCTGAAACGAGGGGTACAGCTAAAAGAGACAGACGCCCTGCTGGCGCACAGTGGCGGAGATGCCCGCAAACTGCTGAATGTTCTTGAACTTGTGGTGGAAGCTGACAGCGACTCACCCGTTGTCATCACCAACGAGAAGGTCAAACAACGCATTCAGACAAACCCTGCCGCATACGACAAGGATGGAGAGATGCACTACGACATAATATCGGCATTCATAAAATCCATACGTGGCAGCGACCCCGATGCAGCACTATACTGGCTCGCACGCATGATTGAGGGCGGAGAGGACCCTGCATTCATCGCACGCCGACTCATTATATCTGCATCCGAAGACATAGGCCTTGCCAATCCCAATGCGCTGCTGCTTGCAAACGCCGCCTTCGACGCCGTGATGAAAATCGGGTGGCCCGAAGGACGCATTCCGCTTGCACAGGCAACCGTCTACCTGGCTACCTCACCAAAAAGCAATTCGGCTTACATGGGCATCAACAAAGCATTGGAAATTGTACGCGAAACAGGCAACCGCCCCATTCCCTTGCATCTGCGCAATGCGCCCACTGAACTGATGAAGGAGCTTGGATACTCCGACGGATACAAATATTCGCATGACTACCCCGGACACTTTGTGCGTCAACAGTTTATGCCCGACTCACTAAACGGCACTATATTGTGGACACCGCAGGACAATGCTGTCGAGAGCAAGATGCGCGAAAGAATGACAGCCTGCTGGGGAGAATACAAGCCCTACAAAGAATAGCGAACCACACAGAAGCTATAAGAAAATTAACAACATTTCTTACTGAAAATTCGCGCAAAATAGATAACTTTGCGGAATTGCGGGAAAGTTTCGCAGCCTACAAACAAAAAGAGAGCCATAAAAACACTAAAAAAAATAACAGCACCATTCATTCTGTTGGCACTGCTGCTTGCAGTTGCCTTTGCAGTGTTACGTTTCGATGCCATACAGCATCGATTGGCAAGTTATATCTCTGACAAACTGATAAACGAGCTGAAGCTACCCCTGCAAGTCGGAAAGATAGAGATAAATTTCCCGAATAACCTCTCAATCGATTCGCTGCTGCTGAAAGACATGGTCGACGACACGTTGGTATACATTCCACGCGTGTCGGCGAGTTTCGAGCTTATGCCCCTTATACGCAAAGGAGACATAAGCATACATACCGTAAAACTAGCTGAACCGGATATACGCATAACTCGCGTAACTCCCGACGAACCGCTCAATCTGCAATTCCTGATAGACAAATTCAGCAGTAACGACACAACGGAAAGTGTCACACCCAATATACGCATCAGGCAGATACACCTTTACGACGGTCGTGCAAGCTACAACGTGTTATCCGAGCCGGAATCCGAGAAGTTTACCCCTTCACACATAAACATCGACAACCTTCAAGCCAATGTAGCCCTGCGCACCCTGACCGCCGACAGCCTAAGCCTGTACGTACGCCGCATATCTTTTGACGAAGCATCAGGATTCTCACTCAGACGCCTGCGTGCCGCAGTCGACGCTTCGGCAGACGGTGCGACCCTCACACGCCTGCAAGTCAGACTGCCAGAAGGAGAGGTGACATCAAAAAAGATTACCGCCAACAGCGACGGCACATCAACCAGTTTCAACGGCAATCTCGCAAGCAACAGGTTCAGTATGAAAGACCTAACGCCCTTTCTGCCTCAATTGTCACACATAGAGCAGCCACTTAAATTCAACATAGCCTTTAATGGTAACGAGCAGCAACTGAACATCAGACAGATGCAGCTCTCTACCATAGACAAAAGTTTCAGCACCACCTTAAGCGGCAAGGCGAAAAAGCAGCCAAACCAGCGTCACGAATACAATGTAGACCTTACCACACTGACCATTGCGCCTACATTCACAAACAGCATATATGCAGCCGCAACCGATGGTGGCACCACGCCACGTGAGCTAATAAACCTGGGCACAGTCACCCTACAAGGCAAAATTAAAGGCAGCGACAAAGAGGCAAAAGGCACAATGGCACTGACATCCGAAGCGGGAGCCCTCAATGCAGAGGTTGGCATCAGCCAGCAAGGAGTCTACAACGGAACAATAACCGCTACAGAATTAAACATTGGCAAGATTATCGACGACCATGCCTGGGGATACTGCGGACTGAGTGCAACTGTCGAAGGCAACCCATTCGACAGCATCGGGCATACAGCTACCATAAACTCGACAATCGCCCCTCTGCAATACAGGCATTATACATATGCCCCCATTCACCTGCACGGAAAAGTAACAGAAAAAAAAGTTGAAGCACACACCCTGCTCAACGACAAGAACCTGAAACTTGACATGAATATCAAATACGATGCAGGCAGGGAACTTCCACGTCACGAACTGAGTCTGCAGGTTGATTCGTTCAGTCCCTACAATCTGAATATAACAAAAAAACATGAACTGAGCAGACTATCTTTCCGCGTAGCATCAGAACTTGTAGGAACCGACCCGGAGCGCATGCGTCTGAACACTGACATATATGACCTGACGCTCAAATCGCAGCACGAGGAAGAGAGAATAAGCCAGTTCCACCTTAGCGCAAACTCATTGGAGCAGGAAAAAAGTCTGATAATAAACTCAGACTTCATGAACGGCTATCTGACAGGATACTACAGATACGAAACACTAGGAAACAGTTTAAAACAAGCAATAAGCCGTGTATTGCCATCGCTTTTCGACAACAGCGAGGCACTATACAGCGACAATAACTTTGTATTCCATTTCAATCTGAGCAACACCAACGCACTGACAAAGATATTTGATTTACCGGTAACTATCAATGAATTGTCGATGCTGCAAGGCAGTTGCAACGATGCACACGACCTATTCAACCTTGCCGGCAATTTGAAAGGCATAGAATATGGAAAAAGAAAATACAGCTGCATCGACTTTAACACAACCATAGGATCCACAGAGAACAACAACAAGATAAAGCTCGTGCGCACACCCATAAACAGCAAGAGTGATAACAAGGAAAATAAAAATGAAATTACAATTGACATAAACACGCAGATACACAACGACTCGATATTCAACAACATTGCATGGAATAACCTGTACGCGCCTGTTGACAAAGGCGACATAAGCATAGACATCGCCCTGCAACGCAACAATGGCAAGGTGAATGTGACTGCACAACTGCACGAAGGCACAATAACACAGAGCGACACCCTGTGGACACTTCTCCCCAGCAGCATCAGAAGCAACAATGGACAGATAGAAGTAAACAATTTTGCGCTACAAAGCAGCAACCAACATGTGCGCGCCAACGGCATAGTGGGCAGCAGCCCTGACGACAAGCTGAACATCGATCTTCGCCACATAGACATTGAATATGTATTTGACCTGATTAACTTCCACCCGGTAAACCTTGGAGGCGCAGTATCCGGAAACATCAGTGCATCTGCCCTGTTGGACAAACTCGATTTTGACAGCGACCTCGATATTAAAGAGCTTAAATTTTCAAACGGTCTCATAGGAGACATGAAACTCAAAGGCTATTGGGACGAAAATCAAGAGGCCATTATACTAAAAGGAGATGCTCACGAAGGCAATATATCGAGAACTTTTGTAGACGGTCTTATTTCACCGGCTCGCGACACACTTAACATATGTGTCGACGCGCACGACACAAGAATTGATTTTCTTAATCACCTGCTCTCGGGAATTATTTGCGACGCAGCCGGACGCGTCAACGGCAAGCTGTACATATTAGGAGCTATGCGCAATGTCAACATGAAAGGCGACATGGTTCCCTTGGGACAACTGCGCATAAAACCCACTAACACCGTCTACAATATGACCGGTGACACAATTCATTTTACCCACAACAAGATAGGCTTCGACAAATTTCACGTAACAGACAACCATGGCAATAATGGTACTGTCACCGGTGGTGTTTACCATCACAGCATGAAACACTTCAACTGCGACTTTAAAATCAACGCCAACAATCTGCTGGCATTCTACTACCCCGACTTCGGAAAAGAGACATTCTACGGAACAGCCTTTGTAACCGGTGATGCACACTTCAGCACAAACTCGGCAGGAATCAGCCTGAAAGCAAACGTCACTACCGGACCAGGGTCTAAGTTTATCTACAACGCAAGCTCACCCGAAGGAAACATAAACAACGAGTTTGTAACATTTGTCGACCGCAAGAAGAGAAAAAGCTTTTTGAAGGATATAGAAAAATTCCAGATAAGCGAGCCTAAACTGAATATCAGTAGTAACCTCAATCTGGATTTCATGTTGGGCGTAACTCCCGACATGCAGTTGCGCGTCTACACCAACCAGGCATCAAACGACTACATCGACATTTACGGCGCAGGCAGAATAAATGCCATCTACGACGAAAAAGCAGGCTTCACCATGCAGGGTAATTTAGGCCTGACCCGCGGTACATACAAGTTCACCATGCAGGACATTTTCCCGAAGGAATTTGCCATACGTTCGGGTAGTAACGTAGCTTTCAACGGCGACCCGTTCAACGCGCAACTGAACTTGAAGACAGTGTACACCATCCCCTCTGTTCCGCTTACTGACCTTAGCATAAATGCCGAAAGACGCAAGAATGTCAAGGTTAACTGTTTCATGGACATCACCGGAACAATCTTCGCGCCCAGCCTGACATTCAACCTCGACCTTCCAGATGGCAACGAAGAGGAGAAAGAGCATAGTCACTTCCAACATCCCTGCCATTGATGTTTTTCTGCAGGTAAGATATGGTGATTTGCTGAATTGCAGAGAAGCAGTAGAGGATAATGCAGGATTGATGTTAATTAAATTCC
>JAEIGA010003889.1_pt1 | contig 23208 bp, 19 predicted proteins | sample 9270691 | NCBI WGS metagenome assembly JAEIGA01 (sample SAMN17057246, study PRJNA624740) | gut metagenome | biome: biome; isolation source: fecal sample | host: Bos grunniens | place: China: Xizang | collected 2019 | reverse complement strand
TGTCGTCAGCTCCTAAAAGAGTTTTTCCGTCGGTGGTTATAAGGGTGCGTCCCTTAAGACCTTTGAGGTGGGGAAACTCTCGGGAAGAAAGAATAAGACCGCTGTCGGATAAAGATACGTCACCTCCGTCGTAATTTTCGATTATCCTGGGCGTGACACCATCTCCCGAGAAATCCGTGGCAGTGTCCATATGCGCAATAAAGGCTAATGTGGGCGCCCCCTCGTACCCTTTGGTTGCGGGGAGCTTTGCATATACGTAGCAGTATTCCGAGAGGATGACCTCAGCGCAGCCTAATTCCTTAAGCTCCTCCGCCAGAGCCCGAGCGAGAACGAACTGACTGTCGGTGCTGGGAGAGGTCCCCGTTTCCTCGGAGCTTTGAGTGTTGTATTTTATATATTTTAAAAGTCTTTCGTAAGCGCGCATTTTTTTACCTCTTATCAAGATAGAATTCGTTACTTTATTTTAGTTGATTGTTAGTTAGTTTATTATACAAACCTATTTTTAACCTTCAGCTAAGTATTTTACGGCATTTTATAGCCAGCTTGTGGCGTTTTTTGAAATTTATTACGGTTATTTTATCACAAAAACCTCCGTCGGTCAATAGGTATGCGTTTTTTTCGTTTGCATAAAGCTACCTAATTTTATCAATTAGCCTAAAAAAACGATAAAATACAGGAAAAATACCAAAAAAATACCGAAAAAGCAAAAAAAACACCTTGACAAACAGTTTTTTATTGTGATAGAATAGGTGCATATTTATTCAGAAAGGCGTTTGAGCAAGAACCAGTAGCTTGTTTTGAGTCTTCAGAGAGCTGTCGGGCGGTGAAAGACAGTGGCAAGGGGCGAGTGAATTCATCTTGTGAGCTGTACGTTGAAAGCTATGTAGCCATTAGACGTTACCGGATGTGACCGTTATATCACGCGGGTGTGGTTTTCTTACAAATGTAAGGATTGGCACCTACCGAGGCTCTTTTTGCAAAAAAAGAGTAAAGCAGAGTGGTAACACGGCTTATATAGTCGTCCCTGTATCCGTATACTTACGGAGCGGGGGCTTTTTTGTTTTGTAAGCGTTGCGCATTATGCGCAAAGTTTGCGGCCTATGCCGCTTATATATAACTCTAAGGAGGAAATAAAAATGAAAAAAATCCTATCCATTCTTCTCGTAGCAGTGATGCTTGTAGCATCATTACTTGCCCTTGCTTCCTGCGGCGGAGGACAAATCAAGGTAAATCCTGACAAAGAAAAGTACGTGATTGGTATTTGTCAGCTTGTAGACCACGCAGCTCTTGATGCGGCGACACAGGGCTTCAAGGACGCCCTTACCGAGGCTCTCGCAGCGAAGGGGCGTGAGGTAGAGTTTAAATACCAAAACGCTGCAGGCGATTCGGTAACCTGTAATACAATCGTAAACGCATTTATCGCATCCGACGTTGACCTTATTATGGCTAACGCAACCGCAGCTCTTCAGTCTGCGGCGACCGCTACAACGTATATCCCCGTTCTCGGAACCTCTATTACGGAGTACGGCGTAGCTCTCGGAATTAACGACTTTGACGGCACGGTAGGCGGCAATATCTCCGGAACCTCCGACCTTGCTCCTCTTACAACACAGGCGAAGATGATGGTTGACACGCTCGGCTTGAAGGCGGGTGATAAGGTAGGTCTTCTTTACTGCTCCGCAGAGCCTAACTCTAAATACCAGGTTGAGGTTGTCGGAGATTATCTCGAAGAGCTTGGTATCGTAAGCTCAGATTATAAGTTTGCCGATACAAACGAGCTTCAGACCGTTGTTAATTCTGCGGCAGCCGGTAGCGACGCAATATACGTTCCCACCGATAACGCAGTTGCCTCCAATACCGAAATTATCAACAACGTATGCTCAGCTGCTAACATTCCCGTATTTGCAGGTGAAGAGGCTACTTGTAAGGGCTGCGGCTATGCGACTCTTTCCATCAGCTATTACAATATAGGTAAGAAGACGGGGGAGATGGCGGCAAAGATTCTTCTTGGAGAAGAGGACGTGCAGACTATGGCTATCCAGTATGATAACGCTCCCGTTAAAAAGTATAACAAAAAGGCTTGCGAAGCCCTCGGCATTGATATAGCAGCCCTTGAAGCGGCAGGCTATACTATGATAGAAGGCACTGACGAATAATTTAAAATTTTGGAGTAGAAATGAGTTTTATAAATGCGCTTCCCGGCGCAGTTGCGCAGGGTTTGATATGGGGTCTGTTCGCAATAGGACTTTATATCTCATACAAAATACTAAATATTGCCGACCTTACAGTTGACGGTTCCATATGCACCGGCGCCTGTGTTTGCGTTGTTCTTATGACAAACGGTGTAAACGTTGCCGTAAGTATGCTTTGCGCCTTTATCGCAGGAGCGATAGCAGGTGCGGTGACGGGAATATTCCATACGGCTTTGGGAATACCGCCCATACTTGCAGGTATTCTTACTCAGCTGATACTCTGGTCTGTAAACCTCAAAATACTTGGCGGAGCTAACCTTTCCTTTGGCATACGCAATTACGTGCTACTCTCCTCCCGTGACCAGTATATGTCAATTCTCGTTGGGGGACTGTTCTGCGTATTTATTATAGTAGGACTTTACCTGTTCTTCTATACAGAGCTTGGCTTCTCCTTAAAAAGCACGGGCGACAACGAGGAAATGAGCCGCGCCCAGGGTGTTAACGTAAGCTTTAATAAGGTCTTGGGTCTTGCCATATCAAACGGCATTATAGCCCTCTCTGGAGCAATTTTAGCTCAATACCAGGGCTTTGCGGATATCAATATGGGCAGAGGCGCCATAGTTATAGGCCTTGCGGCTATAATCATTGGACTTTCGGTGTCAATGAAAATAAAACCCAATTTCGTTGTATCGCTTATCGGAGTTGTTGGAGGCGGTATAGTTTACTACCTCGTTTACACCTTAGTAATAATGCTCGGCCTTGATACAGACCTTCTCAAGATGCTTTCCGCAATAGTGGTTGCCATATTCCTTGGTATACCTTACATTAAGAAGACATATTTCTCAAAGCCCAAGATTCCCGTAATAGCGGAGGGAAATCAGTGCGCTGACGAGAATGTGGATAAGGGAGGCGAGGATAATGCTTAAAATAACCAATCTTTACAAAACCTTCAACCCGGGAACGCCTAATGAGAACCGAGTGCTGAATGGGTTGAACCTTGAATTGAAGGAAGGGGATTTCGTAACCGTTATCGGCGGTAACGGAGCGGGAAAAAGCACTACCCTTAATGCAATAGCGGGCGCTTTTCGCCCGGATTACGGAAAAATCGAGATTGACGGGCGAGATATTACAAATATGCCCGATTATAAAAGAGCTGAATTTTTAGGAAGAGTATTCCAGGACCCAAGAATGGGAACGGCTCCCGATATGGAAATTGCGGAAAATCTTTCTATCGCCGCAAGACGAGGAAAACGGCGCTCGCTCCTTTGGGGCTGTACACGTCGTGACCGAGAACTTTACAGAGAGGTTCTTGCTCAGCTTGATTTGGGGCTTGAAAATCGCCTTTCGGATAAGGTAGGGCTTCTTTCCGGAGGTCAAAGACAGGCGCTTACTCTTCTTATGGCAACACTCAAAAAGCCGAAGCTTCTTTTGCTTGACGAGCATACGGCTGCCCTCGACCCGAAAACAGCGGCAAAGGTGCTTGAGCTTACCGACAAGATAGTAAACGAAAATCACCTGACCACTCTTATGATAACTCATAATATGCGTGACGCTATAAATCACGGAAACCGACTTATAATGCTTCACGAGGGCAGAATTATAGTTGACGTGTCTGGCGAGGAAAAGAAGAAGCTCACTGTTGAAAATCTTCTTGCAATGTTTGCCGAGGCAAGCGGGTCGCATTTCTCAAGCGACAGAGCAATGCTTTCATAGGGCTTCGGAATTTCGGCATAAGCGAACGAATCTTAAGTGCTTTCGTTCTATTTCCCTTCGCTCCCCTTGGCGTACGCTCGTACGACTTCGGGTCGAGAAGGAAAAATTCTGCTCAAAATTCCATTGCCCGGCTTCGGAATTTCGGCATAGCAAACAAATAACGAGGTAGAGATTGCGCATTGTTTTGCGATTTTCTATCTCGTTTTGTTTTTTGAAATTGCTTTTGCGCTTTTTTAAAGACTAACGTTTAAAGACCGGAGGCTTTCTTCGTTTATTTAAAGTTTTATTCCCCCTATTGCTTTTTTGCAAAAATATGTTAAAATAAATAAGATAAAAGCTTAAAATCGGTGATGCTATCCGCTTCCTATGGCGGCTCAAGGGGGATTTATGGCTATAAAGCATATACTTTTAGACTTAGACGATACGATATTTGATTTTCATCGCTCCGAGAGGGAGTCGATTTCAAAAACGTTAAAAGCCTTTGGCGTTGAACCGACGGAATTTACTGTCGGGCGCTATAGCGATATAAACCGTGAATGCTGGCAGGCTCTCGAGAGGAAGGAAATGACTCGAGAGGAGGTTCTGGTTAAACGCTTCGAGAGGCTTTTTTCCGAGCTTTCCGTGGAGGCGAATGCCGAGGATGTGAAGGCTGTGTACGAGGAGCTGCTCAGCGGCTGTCACCATATGATTCCGGGTGCGATGGAGCTTATACGTGAATTAAGGAGCGGCTACACCGTTTCATTAGCTTCAAACGGTACTGCAAGGGTGCAGGATAAGAGGATAGCGGCATCAGGGATAGGACCTCTTTTTGACAATATTTTTATATCAGAAAAGCTTTTGGCGGACAAGCCCTCGCCGAAATTCTTTGACGCCTGTATGAAGGCGCTGGGAGAGCCTGATAAAGAGCAGGTTATAATAGTGGGGGACAGCCTATCCTCGGATATAACGGGGGGCTTGGGCTATGGGATTTACACCCTTTGGTATAACCCTGCGGGAAAAGAGGCGCCCGCTGATATACGTCCTCATTTTTCGGCAAGGAAGCTTTCGGAAATACCTGAAATTATTAAGACGATAAAATAACGGAGAAATTTATGTATTACGGATACGGAATAAGTGAAGAAACTGTAAGGCTTGCGCAGAGGGCAGAGGCTGACTGCCAACCCGTGTTTAAAAAAATCGAAGAAAATGCTATGATATGCAGCGCAAAGGTGCTGAAGGCGTTTCAGGAGCTTCGTGTGTCAAGCTCTGACTTTATAGATATTACGGGATACGGATATTCCGACCCCGGCCGTGATAAGATAGAGGCGCTTTACGCTGCTGTATTCGGTGCGGAAGATGCTCTTGTGCGCCCTCAGCTTATGTCAGGAACACACGCCCTTGCCATAACTCTCGGCGGTCTTCTGAAGGCAGGCGATACTCTTCTTTACGTATCGGGCGAGCCATACGACACATTGAGGAGCGTTATTGGCACCTCGGGAGATAGCCGCAACTCGCTTATCAGGTGCGGAATAAAATATGAGGAAATCGACCTTATCGGTGATGACTTTGATTTGGAAAAAATAAAGGAAAGAGTTGAGCGCGGTGATATTCGTGTGGCGGCTATTCAGAGAAGCCGTGGATATTCGAGAAGGCGCAGCCTTACTATCGACAAAATTGCCGAGGCTATTAAGGTTATCAAAGACGCCTGTCCCGAAACGATAATTATGGTTGATAACTGCTACGGTGAATTTACAGAGGACAGGGAGCCAACTGACGTAGGTGCTGACGTTTTTGTAGGCTCTATGATGAAGAATTTAGGCGCAGGCTTTGCAACCAGCGGCGCATACTGCGTCGGTAAAAAAGACGTTATCGCAGATATAGCCGAGCGTTACAGCGCTCCCTGCATAGGTAAGGATTTAGGTGCTAATTTCAACCAGCTGGCGTCCTATTTCAAGGGATTTTTCGTAGCGCCCGCAACCGTTGCCGCAACGCTTAAGGCTATGGCGTTTGCCGCAAGAATGTTTGAGCTTTGCGGCTTTTCGGGAATATCACCTACATACGACGAGAAGCGTACGGATATAGTCCAGGTGGTGGACTTCGGCTCGGAGGAAAAGCTTATAAAATTCTGCACGGGTCTTCAGAAGGGCTCTCCTGTTGAGTCTTACGCAACCCCCTATCCCTCGGAAATGCCGGGGTATCCGCACCCCGAAATAAGCGCTGCGGGAACCTTCGTTACAGGAGCTACCAACGAGCTTAGCTGCGACGGACCTCTTACCCCGCCTTACACTGCGTTTATGCAGGGCGCTTTGACTTATGAATACGGAAAGCTCGGTATAATGAGAGCTATCGACGAGATGTTTGACAGGCAAATCGAGGGCTGATTATCTGCCCGTTAGGAGAAAAGCTATCTCGGCGTAACACGGACCACGTCTTTTAAAAAAGGGAGGAAACTTATGAAAAAATGCTACATAATAGGCGCATCGGATATGACCGAGCAGATAAGTCCCTCCTGCGGGGACTTGGTGATAGCCGCAGACGGAGGAGCTGAGCATCTTCGCCGTCTGGGACTTGCGCCGGATATTATGATAGGAGATTTCGATTCTCTTAAATCCGGTGTAGCCTTTCCCACAGCGCAAATACTAAAATTTCCTAAAGAAAAAAACGAAACCGATACGCATCTCGCATTTCTTGAGGGGAAAAGTCGTGGGTATGATAAATTCCTCATATACGGCGGTACAGGAGGCAGAGCAGACCATACCTTTGCAAATTATGCAATTCTTCTTTACGCAAAGGAGGCGGGGGCTGAGGCTTACCTTATCGGTGGCGGCGGGTATTGGTTTGCGCTAACGGATGGGGAGTGTGAGATTAACTGCAAAAAGGGCGCTGACGTTTCTGTTTTCGCCTTTGGAGGTGAGGCTGAGGGCGTCAGCATAAAGGGGCTTTTATATGAGGTTGAGGGCGTAAGCCTTTCGCCCTCATTCCCCTTAGGCGTGTCAAATTCTTCCCTGGGAAAGAAGGCGCAAATATCGGTTGATTCGGGTAGCCTTCTTATATACGTTGCCGATAAATTCGAGGAATAATTTCGCCCTATTAGAGAGATTTTTTGTCGAATAGGCAAAAGACGGTTGACAAAGAGTAAAATGAGTGCTATAATAATCTTGCCACAATAGAATAATATCGGGGGTGCTTTTTGCTGAGACGTCCTTTGAGCTTTGGCTCTGACGAACCCTTTGACCTGATACGGATAATGCCGTCGTAGGAAAGATTTTTTCAGGCTCTTTGCCTTTCTGCCACACGGATATTTTTCTGTGTGGTAATTTTTTTAAGGTAATGCCCGAAATAGGTCTTTCGGGTTAAGAGAGAGGATGGAAACAAAAACAAAAATCGCAACGAGAAAACTTGTTGAAGGCGCTCTTATGATAGCCTTCGCTACTGTGTTAAGCATGCTAAAGCTTGCCGAGATGCCTTATGGCGGCTCAATAACAGTCGGCTCAATGCTGCCTATGGTTATATTAGCATACAGGCACGGAGTAGGCTTCGGTCTTGGAGCAGGAGTAGTGTACGCTGCCATCCAGCAGCTTTTAGGGCTTAATTCGCTATCCTACGTAACGGGGTGGCAATCGGTGCTGGCGGTAATAATTCTTGATTATATTCTTGCGTTCACAGTAGTAGGTCTTGGCGGAATTTTCAGAGGAAAAATTAAAAATCAGTCTAAGGAGATGGCCATAGGCGCTCTTTTGGTATGTGTATTAAGGTATGTTCTTCATACTGTCGCAGGCTGCACTGTCTGGGCGGGGCTTTCTATTCCTACGGAGGCGGCTTTGATTTATTCCATAGGATATAACGCAACCTATATGATACCCGAAACAATAGTAACGGTAGTTTTGGCGGTATATCTTTGCCGTCTTATAGATTTTACCAAGCAGATACCTACCCGTGTTAAAAAAGAGGAAAATTTGGGCGGTGGTGACGGAATACTTGCGCCTCTTTCGCTGACGGTGCTCGGAATTGCTGCTGTCGGCTTGGTTTACGACTGTATAGCAATATTTCCCCACCTTCAAGAGCCGGAGGACGGCTCCTTCACATTTGCTTATCTTGGTGAGGTTGATTGGCTGTCCGTTATAATAGTAAGCTCCATATGCGTCCTCGCTGTTATAGGCTATTTCCTGTTTAAAAGGGTGAGGAGCAATATGGTTAGCGAGGAGCGGGAATAACGTATCCCGAGCTATTGAAAAATTAAACAAAGAGCCAAGCCGCTAAACAAAAAACGCTTTAACGGCAGAAAAAGGCAGTTGCGCATCAATCCGATTCGCAACCGCCTTTTTTTAAAATACTTACAAATCAAAAACCTGATACAAATGAAGAAAACCGAGAGGTTTTCAATCTTGGCACCAATTAAATACATACAAAAAGAAAGTGAAGGAACTGTATTACAGGTGTCTCCACTTGTTTTTTATTCGGTTATCCCTAAATACGACAGCGGGGCAAACGGATTTAGAGGAGAAATCGTCCTTTGACGAGCGAGAGGCGTACAACGGTACGCTGAGTGAGGAAACGGCGATAGAATAAAAAACCTGATACAAATGAAGAAAACCGAGAGGTTTTCAATCTTGGCACCAATTTAATACATACAAAAAGAAAGTGAAGGCACTGTATTACAGGTGTCTCCACTTGTTTTTTATTCGGTTATCCCTAAATACGACAGCCCAGTAGAAAAAGAAACAACCCTCGCCGACCAAAGCGAGGGTTTTGGAAATGCAATTCTTTTAAAATTTAGGTTTAAGCACCTATATCGGTAACGTCCCCATCGGGAGTTACGGGTAACAGGTGAGTGTGACCACCCACGCTGGTTCTTATAATGTCCTCTTCACTAAACTTTAAAATTTCGCATATCGGAGTTTCATATTTCATAAAAAACCTCCTTCAATCGAAACTGCATACCTAACTGCATTATAATTGTATCACAGTTTTTTGCAAAAAGCAATAGTTTTGTAAAAAAAACTAAAAAATTTTGAAAAACTGTATTTTTCGGTAAAGCAGTCGATGAATCTTAAAAATAATTAGTTTTTATTGGTAAAAATGATGTTAAACTGAAGCCTCTGCTGTTTCCTTTTCGGGGGAGCGTTTCTGAATTTTCTTCTTTCTTCCTCTGACGCACCTTTTGGTTGCCTTTTTTCTGATGCTGTTCTTTTCAAGGCCTTCCTTATATTTTATAACTTTTTCTTCAGTTGCCTCGTCTATTGTGAGCTTTGCGCGCCAGGTGTCGTTGAAATTCCTGTGTAGCTTTAAGGTGAGCATCATATCGCCGTCATCTTTGCAGCTGTATAGGAAGGTGTACCTCTGCCCCTTTGAGTGAAGCGGCTTTCCGAGGGAGGCAAGCGGCTTTTTACAAATCGGGCATAGGGGCTTTATGACGGCATCGTCCTCAAGCATCTCGGAAATAGCTATATAGCCGTCGTCGCCTGCGTCAGCATCTCCTATTACAGTTTCAAAGAGATGCTCTCCCGAGGAGTTATCGTAATTTGCGATTCCTGCGGGAACGTCAAGCTTTGCCGCTACGAGGGCGGTGAAATAGGCATCGTTAAGAGCGTCGTGAGCCTGAAGCTTCTGGGGAATTTCAAAATATTCCATAGCGTATTCAAGGGAGCGTTGCTTCGAGGAGCCGTCTGTCTGTTTGTTGAATATAAGCTGAAGGTCAAAGGTCCTGTCAAGCCATTTGGAATCAATTCCGTGAACATGAAGGTTATCCTTCAGCATAGGTATATCGTCAGGTCCCCAGGTGAGGAAAACGAAATCGTCACCGCACCATTTGCGGAAGCTTGCCTCAGCCTCAGGAAGAGCGGTACCGTTATCCATCTGAGTCTGCGTGATTCCCGTAAGCTCGCTTACGTGCCTGTGGAGCTTTTTGAAATGCTTAGGCTTAACGATTATCTGATACGAGCCGCAGGGTTGCATATTTTTATCAAGCTTAACTGCGCCTATCTGAATAACCTCACCGCGCAAGCGGCAGGCGAGCTGCTTCTGCACCGCAAGAGCCTTCTGGGCGTAAGCCTGATTCCATTCAAGGTCAAGTGTTATATAATACATTTATAAATCCTTTTTAATTCACAATACACATATTATACACCCCCAATATGCAAAAGTCAAGTGTAAAGTTCCCCAAGCTTTCATTAAAGCTTTCTTTTTATACAAAGTGAAAAGTACGCTCCCAATCGCTCCCGTTTCATTAATCTTAGCGTTTTTGTAATGGGCGTGAAAAAGCACAGGAGGCAAAGTTTTTCCTCGGGTATTGACAAAATCGGCCATATAATGTATAATTATAAAATAAATTTACTGAAGATTTTATTTTAAAATAAGGAAGGAACCAAAATGAAAAATACAGTAAGTATTCCCGAAATATTCGGCTCCCAGGTTTTCAGCGAGGACGTAATGAGGGAAAGACTTCCGGAGGAGGTATATATATCTCTTCTTAATACTATTGAGGCGGGCAAGGAAATAGACGCCGGTATTGCTGACGTTGTAGCGGGAGCTATGCGTGACTGGGCTATTGAGCTCGGCGCTACGCACTTTACCCATTGGTTCCAGCCTTTAACAGGTGTTACCGCAGAAAAGCACGATGCCTTCCTTACTCCTTCCGCTCACGGCAAGGCTATTATGGAATTCTCTGGCAAGGAGCTTATAAAGGGCGAGCCGGATGCTTCCTCATTCCCTTCAGGCGGTCTTCGCGCTACCTTTGAGGCGAGAGGATATACTGCTTGGGACCCGGCCTCCTTTGCATTCGTTAAGGACGGCTCTCTTTACATACCCACAGCCTTCTGCTCTTACACGGGTGAGGCGCTGGATAACAAAACCCCCTTGCTCCGTTCTATGGACGCCGTAAACGAGCAGGGACTCAGAATAGTAAGACTTTTCGGTGACAATGAAACCGCAAAGGTAAGCACTACTGTTGGCGCAGAGCAGGAATATTTCCTCATCAGGGAGGAGGATTTCAGAGCAAGGCGCGACCTGTTCTATTGCGGCAGAACGCTCTTCGGCGCTCCCGCAGTTAAGGGACAGGAAATGGAGGACCATTATTTCGGTAGCCTCCCCACTAAGGTTGGCGCTTATATGCACGAGCTTGATATGGAGCTTTGGAAGCTTGGAGTTTCTGCTAAGACTAAGCACAACGAAACCGCTCCTGCGCAGCACGAGCTGGCGCCCGTGTATAACACAACCAATATAGCAACAGACCATAACCTTTTGATTATGGAATATATGAAGAATCTTGCTCCCAAATACGGTATGGCTTGTCTTCTCGCTGAGAAGCCCTTTGCCGGCATTAACGGCTCTGGCAAGCATAACAACTGGTCTTTGGGTACTAACACGGGCAAAAATCTTTTGAAGCCCGGCAAGACTCCCGAAACAAATAAGCAGTTCCTCCTGGTTTTGGCAGCTGTTCTTAAGGCTGTTGACGATTATCAGGACTTGCTTCGTATATCTGCCGCAACGGCGGGTAACGATTGCCGCCTCGGCGGTGATGAGGCGCCCCCTTCCATAATTTCTGTATTCCTCGGAGATGAGCTTGACTCTCTCGTTGAGTCGATAGTTATGGGCACGGAGTGCCATAAGCAGGATAAAAAATATATGTCCCTGGGTGCTCGTTCCGTCCCCGCTATCAGAAAGGACAATACCGACAGAAACAGAACCTCTCCATTCGCTTTTACAGGTAATAAGTTTGAGTTCAGAATGGTTGGCTCCTCTCAGAATATATCTCTTGCCAACATAGTTCTCAATACCGCAGTAGCAAAATCCTTCTCGGATTTTGCCGACGTGCTTGAGGGGGCAGAGGATTTTGATAAGACTTTGGACAAGCTTATCCGTGATACCTTCAGTGAGCATAAGAGAATTCTCTTCTCGGGCAATTCCTATTCTCACGAATGGGAGATAGAGGCAGCGGAAAGAGGACTTTCCAATTTCAAGACCTCTCCTGAGGCATACGCTCATTTTGACGATGAGAAGAATATTTCTCTCTTTGAGAAATTCGGCGTTATGAGCAGAACAGAGATTAAATCCCGTCGTGAGATTTTCTTCGAAAGCTACCGCAAGATAAAGAATATAGAAGCGCGTACTATGCTTGAGATGACCTCAAGAGATTATATACCCGCAGTAGGCAGATATATAGAGAAGCTTTCCCTCTCGGTAAGCTCTCTTCTGTCGGTTCTTCCCGAGGCAGACGTTACCGCTCAGAAGAAGCACCTCGCAGAGCTTAATTCGCTTCTCGGCAAAACCTATGAAACCTACGGAGCGCTTCTTTCCTTGGAGGAGAGAGCGGTAGGAATAGAATGTACCGAGGAGGCAGCGTTCTTCTATAAGAATGAGGTTAATCCTGCGATGGGCGCTCTCCGCGCTGCTGTTGACGCACTGGAGGTTATAACTGCACGTGAATTCTGGCCTGTTCCCACTTATGGTGATATGACCTTCGGAGTTTAAATTCAATGCTATAAAAACAATCCGCAGAAAGCCCTGTTAAAGGAAAGCTTTTTGCGGATTGTTTTTATAAGTTAAGCGCAAGGCAATCGTTATCGTGCCTATTTTTTAATTGGTATCAGAAAGCGTCTTACGTTAAATGAACAGCGGAATTATAAGCTCTGCGATGAGTACCGCAACGCAGGAGCCTGATGCGACGATAATAAGGTTTTTGAAAAGGTATGCCAAAATTATTGCTACTGCGGCTCCGATAATACCCGAGGCGAGATAGCTCGTTGCGTGGAACATAGCGGGGATTGCCATAACCGCAAGAACCGCATAGGGTATATAATAAAGGAAGGAGCGAATAAATTTATTCTCTATTTTTCGCCTTATGAGGAGCATCGGCAGCAGCCTTAAAAGGTAGGTGATTCCCGCCATTATGAGAAGATAAATGAAAAATCTTTCAGGCGATACTGTCATTTCGTTGGCACCTCCTCCGCTGTGACACTCTCGTCCTTTATTGGGAAGAGAAGAGCGAATATTACGGACACACTCACAGCGCATATTATAATGACAAAGCCCTCGGGGATAAGATTTAGCAGGGGAGTGTATCGGAAAAGGCAGGAGAGGAGAATAGCCGCAAGAATAAGGAGCGCTATGGGCTTCTCCTCCTTTGCCGCAGGAATGATAATAGCCACGAACATAGCGTACATAGCCACGCCAAGGGCGCTGACTATAACCGAGGGCAGTATCTGCCCCGCAACAGCGCCGAGGAGAGTTCCAAGGGTCCACCCTATATAGGGGGATATGAGAGCTGTAAATAAATATTTTTTGCCAAGCGGGGCTTCGTGCCCGATTCCCACGGCGTATATTTCGTCAGTAAGAGTAAATGCAATAAGGAATCTATCTCGAAGCTTGATTTTACTGTCGAATTTCTGTGATATGGAAATTGACATAAGCGAGTAGCGAAGGTTTATAATAAGCTGAGTCAGCGCAAGCTCTATAAGGCTTCCGCCGCCCGCTATTATAGGAACTGCCGCAAGCTGACCCGCAGAGGTCAGGTTAGTCATAGATATAAGGACCGTTTCCCATATACTGAGCCCTGCGCCTGAGGACATGATGCCGAAGGCGAAGGAGATTGCAAGATATCCAAGGCCTATCGGAATCGTATCACGCAAGGCAATCCTTGGATTGTTCATAGTTTCCATAATTTATTCTGTCCTGTTATAATCAGAGGTTCTTGAATTGGTAGGAATAAAGTCTGCTGTACTCACCACCGGCAGCCAAAAGCTCCTCGTGAGTGCCTCGCTCTTCTATTCCGTTTTTGCTTACGACGACAATTTCGTCAGCTCCCTTAACCGTGGAGAGCCTGTGAGCAACAACTATAACCGTTCTGCCCTTTGACAGCTCGTCAAGAGCGCTTTGCACCTGCATCTCGGTTGCGTTATCAAGTGCGCTCGTCGCCTCATCGAGAATTAAAAGAGAGGGATTCTTTATAAATGCTCTGGCAATAGCTATCCTCTGGCGCTCACCGCCCGAAAGCTTCACACCTCGCTCACCTACCTGTGTGTCAAAGCCGCACTCGAGGGTCATTACGAAGTCATAAATATTCGCCTGCTTTGCTGCGAGAATAAGCTCCTCGTCGGAAACCTCCTCTGCGCCGTAAATGATGTTTTCTCTTATGGTTCCGTCAAAGAGGAAAATGTTTTGGGAAACGATGCCTATGTGAGAGCGGAGGGAATTGAGAGTTATATCCTGGGTGTCAATGCCGTCGAGGGTTATTTTACCCGAGGTGGGGTTGTAAAATCTGGGAATTAGGTTGCACAGGGTGGTTTTTCCGCCTCCCGAGGGGCCTACGATAGCCAGAGTTTTACCTGCCTCAATGTTGAGATTCAGTCCCGAAAGCACGTAATTTTCGCCATTTCCTCGGCTGTCCTCATAGCTAAAGCTGACGTTCTCGAAGCAAATATCTCCACGAACCGTATCAAGTCTTATATTCCCCTCGTCACGTTCCTCTTCCTCGTCTATTATCTCAACGAATCGGGAGAAGCCCGTCATGCCGTTGCTTAATTGCTCGAATATTGCAACGAACTTTTGTATGGGGGTTAAGAACATACTTATATAAAGCACGAAGGCGGTGAATTCACCTGCATCTATTCTTCCGTAGAAGAAGAACAGTCCGCCAACGAAAATAATCATTAAATATAGAAAATCCGAAACAAAAGCCATAACCGTTTCAAATTTCGCCATAGCGAACATGGCTCTTGTTCTGTGGTGAGCAAGAAGCATATTTGCGCTATCGAATTTTTCAAGCTCGTAATGCTCTTTTGCATAGGATTTGGTTTCTCTGATGCCGCCGAGAGAATTTTCCAGAGTGGAGTTTATTACAGCCGTCTGTATTCTTGAATCCTTCATAGCCTTGCTCATTCCCCGCCTTGACAGGGTGGCAAAGAGCACTATAAAGGGTACTGTAAGGAAGACTATCAGAGTAAGGGTTGGCTCTATTGAAATCAGCATAATAAAGGAGCCGATAAGCATAAGGACTGCCAAAATCAGGTTTTCCGGTCCGTGGTGAGCAAGCTCGGATATTTCAAAAAGGTCGTTTACCATTCTTGAGAGAAGGTCACCGGTTTTGTGGTCGTCAAAATAGCCTATCGGAAGCTTCTGATATTTCTTAAAAAGGTCCGCCCTCATATCCTGCTGCATTCTTATACCCATAACGTGACCGTGATAGCTGACAATATAGGTACAAAGCGCCTTAATCAGATATATGCCGAGGATAATGGCGGAGAACAGAATCAGCATATTTGGCGTATCCCTGAATACGTAGTCATTTATTATATTTTTTGCAACCGTTGGATAAAAAAGGTTGCAGGCAGCTATAACGATAGCCGCCACCATATCAAGAATAAAAATCGCAATATGCGGTTTATAATAGCTTAAAAATCTTTTAATCATTCCAAAATCCGTATTTATACAAAATTTTTCGTTTTTCCTCGAACCCATCGGGGCAGAGCTTCTCAAGCAGAGTTTCCTTGTTTTTTTCAAAATCCACGACGCCATCCGACACAAGCTCTTCCAACACATCTCTTATATCGGCTCGGGAATACCCTTCCGCAGAAAGCTTTGCGCCTATTCGGTTGGGGCCGAGAAGCTTACGGTTTGCCAAGGCTTCGATTTTTACTGAAAGCTGCCGTTTTTCATTTATATATCCGTACCGCAGCGCCTCTTTCAGAGCATAATCTGTCGCATCCTTGCCAAATCCCGCCGCCTTAAGCTTCTGCCTTGTGCGGAACAGATTATTGTCGGCATATTCAAGAATGCGAAGCAGCTTGGAAAAGGCTCTTCTGCGCTCGTCCTCGGATATTATCCTGACGGACTCCTCGTCCTCTAAAATTTCGCCCGAAAGGGGACAGCCGATTTCTCGGTATGTCCCCTCGCTTACTATGTATTGATATTCTTTATTTTCCTCTGGGGATAAAGCCTTAAGCTGAAGAAGCGAAGCCCGCTTATCCTTTGATTTAACGGAAATTATCCGCAATTTCACTCTTTATCAGTCCTCTTCGTCAAAATCCTTGATTTCAAAATCGTCATCGTCAATAGCGCCCTCTTCGCCAAAGAGCTCTCCGGAAGCCTTCTCACGGATAAGAGCTTCAAGCTTATCCATAAGCTCGGAGTCGGATTCGATAAGCTTTCTTACGTTATCCTTGCCCTGACCGAGGCGGTTGCCGTCATAGTAGAACCAGGCGCCGCTCTTTTCAATGATTCCGAGAACGATAGCCATATCAATGATTTCCGAGGATTTTGAAATACCGCTTCCGTAAAGTATATCAAATTCAGCGGTCTTGAAGGGGGGAGCTACCTTGTTTTTAACTACCTTGCACTTGGTGTGAGCGCCGTAAACGTCGGAGCCGTTCTTCAGCGATTCTCCGCGGCGCACATCAATTCTGACGGATGCGTAGAACTTAAGCGCTCTTCCTCCCGTGGTAACCTCGGGGTTTCCGTACATAACTCCAACCTTTTCACGGAGCTGGTTGGTGAAGATTACGATGCAGTTGGACTTTGCGATAGTTCCCGAGAGCTTTCTCATAGCCTGCGACATAAGTCTTGCCTGTACGCCGACGTGAGATGCGCCCATATCGCCCTCAATCTCTTGACGGGGAACGAGAGCCGCTACCGAGTCGATTACAATAATATCAATAGCTCCGGAATTAACGAGAGTTTCCGCAATTTCAAGAGCCTGCTCGCCGCAGTCGGGCTGGGAAACGAGAAGGTTGTTGATATCAACGCCAAGCTTTTTTGCGTAAATGGGGTCAAGAGCGTGCTCTGCGTCGATGAACGCAGCCTCTCCGCCCTGCTTCTGAACCTCTGCTATAACGTGAAGAGCGATGGTTGTTTTACCTGAGGATTCAGGGCCGTAAATTTCTGTAATTCTTCCTCTGGGAATACCGCCTATTCCAAGAGCGAAATCAAGAGAAAGAGAGCCTGTGGAAACAGCGGAAACGTTCATAGCCGCATTTTCTCCGAGGCGCATAATGGAGCCCTTTCCGCACTCTCGCTCAATTCTCGCCATTACCGTTTCAAGAGCCGCTTTTTTATCGCTTACGGGAGTCTGTTCTTTAGATGCAGTTGTTTTTTTAGTTGCCATTATTTTTCTCCATATCTGTTTATTCTGTGGCGAGGCTTCCTCGCATTTTTATTATACAACCTATACAGTCCTATAAATCGGACTCAATGAAGGTTTTTACTTTTCCTTTAAGCTCAGTGAGGGGCAAATCAGAAAAGCTTACAGGCTCCCACAGGGCGTATACGAAGGTTCATAGCCGCGCCATCGCCAAAGATTTTGTCCATATAAGCGCAATAGCCGTCTGCAAGCTCGTTCTTTACAAACACCTGAATCGTACCTGCGAATCCGCCACCGTGAACTCTGAAATAGCACTCCTTACCCGCAAGATACTGCTCGCTGACGCAAAGGGCAAGAGAAAGTCCCTGCTCGGCTACGTTTTGCGTTGTGTAAACGTTCTGAAGATAATTAAAGGAGGACTGACCCGATTCGCAAATTCCCTTGAAGAAGGTTTCCTTGTCGGCAACCTTAAGTGCTGCGGCAGACCTTCTCACTCTTTCATTTTCATTTATGAAATGAAGAGCTCTCATTATGGCTCTGTCACCCAGCTTTTCTCTTAATTCGGGAATTTTTGCGATTACCTCGTCTGCGGTAAGACCTCTCATAACCTCTTTGCCGAATTCCTTTGCCACAGCCTTCATTTCGTAGGGAATAGAGGCGTAGTCGTCGTTGAGATTTGCGTGGTTTCCGCCTGTGTTAACTATGCAAAGGGAATAGCCTGCATCGGAGAGGGAGAAGTTTATAGGCTCTACCACGGGATTCTTTGAATCCTCAAAATCTATATATACAAAGCCGCCTACTGCGCACGCCATCTGATCCATAAGTCCGCAGGGTTTGCCAAAGAAAACGTTCTCGGCATACTGTGAGAGCTTTGCGATTTCCTCATTTTTCACCTCGCCGTCGCAGTATGCGTAGTTGAGGATATTTCCTATCATAACCTCAAATGCCGCAGAGGAGGAAATTCCGCTGCCCTTAAGCACCTCTGTGGTTGAATATGCGTCATAGCCGCCTATGGAATAGCCTTCAAGCTGCATACCGCGGGCAAGTCCGGCTACGAGGGATTCGGAGGTATATTTTTCAAAGTTGGCAGGGTCGTCTATCATAGAGAGGTCAACCTTGATTTCTCCAAAGCCCTCTGACATAAATCTGATTATGCCGTCGTCATTTTTAGCCGCCACCGCTATTATATCTCTGTCGATAGCTCCCGCAAGGACGCAGCCGCGGTTGTGGTCGGTATGGTTTCCCATAATCTCGCTTCTGCCGGGAACGGAGAATATTTCTATATCTCTGTCCTCGCCGTAAAGCCTTGCAAATTCGTCTATGGCTTTAATAAATCTTTCTGCCTGTCTTTCGGGGGTTGCGTAGAGCTCGGGGTATTTTGAGAGCGCCCCGCCCTTTATCAGCTCCTTTAACTCATTAGCCTTCATAATTCGTTCCTTTTTCTGTATTTTTCGTAATTTTTATTGTAGTATCAGCGGAAAGCTTTAACAGCCTCTGTGGCAAGACTTAAGAATTCAGCGAAGAAATCCTCGCTTCTCTTAATTTTGCCCGTTTGCGGGTCATCTCTGTATATAACATTCGCCTCGGGAGAATTTCTGAACCATGTCAGCTGTCTTTTTGCGTAATTTCTTGTTGCTTGTTTTATTATTTCCTTGATTTCCTCGCAGGATAAGCCGAGGCGCTCGCCCTCTATCAGCTCCTTGTAGCCGATGGCTCCCGCCGCCGTTGAGTCCTTGGGAAGCAAGCCCTCCTCGGTAAGGCTCTTTACCTCCTCGGCAAGACCCGCGTCGAACATTTCCTCAACCCGCAAATCTATTCGGCGGTAAAGGTTATCTCTGTTGTGGAAATCAATGGTTATATGCTTCACCAGGATTTCTTCGTTTGGTAGCCTTGATTGCTCGTCAAAATAGCTTTTTGGTTTCCCGGTTTTTTCATATATTTCAAGCGCTCTTATAACTCTTCTTACGTTGTTGTAATGAGTCTTCTCAGCGCTTATTTTATCCACCGACAAAAGCTTTTCCCAAAGCTCGATTTTTTCCTCCTCGGTGCGTATCTTTTCAAGTATTTTTTCCCGATACGCAGCATCGGCTGCGGGAGGGTCGGGGGTGTATCTTCTCTTCACGGTGTCAAGGTAAAGACCGGTGCCTCCAACGAACAGAGGGATTTTACCGCGCTCACAGATTCCCCTCGCTATTGGGATTGCAAGCTCTCTGTATGCCGAGGCGCTGAAATTCTCGTCGGGATTTATTATATCCACCATATGATGAGGCACTCTCGACATCTCGGCTTCGGTCGCCTTTGCCGTTCCTATATTCATTCCTTTGTATATCTGCATTGAATCGCAACAGATAATCTCGCAGCCCAAAAGCTCGGCAGCCACGAGGGATAATTCGGTTTTCCCCGATGCGGTAGGACCAGTTAAGGCAAGTGAAAAAATCATTTTACCGCAAGCTCCAGGAATTTTAGAATGTCCGAAAACGCCTCTTCACGGCATATCTCGTTAAACAGCTCGTGCCGTGCGCCCTCGTAAAGCTTTATGTCTGTTGCCACAGACCCTGCAAGAAGCAGATGCTTGTATACGTATTTCGGACCCTTTCCGTAATTGCCCACCGGGTCCATATCACCGCTCATAATCAGAGTTTTCAAGTCCTTGGGATAGGATTTAAACCATTCACCCGAGTTGCTTTTTCCTACCATAGTGAAAAGGTCAAGGTATGCCGAAACGGTGAAAATAAAGTTTGAGTAGCTGTCCTCGTCTCTGCCTGCAATAAGCTCCCCGTCCCTTGTGAGCCAGGCGTGTCTTCCCTCGGACTTATCAAATTTTGAATTATATCCGAGAAACGCCATTGAGGCTATGAATTTTGAACGGTGCCGTTTGCCTTTAAGCAGAGCAACCAGCCTTGCAAGAGCCTTTCCCATCGGCAGAATTACGGGCATAGGACCGCCTGTGCCGTGGATTATATGCCCCACAACGTCGGTGGGGTATTTCTTTACGTAAAGTCGTGAGAGAAAAGAACCCATGCTGTGCCCCATAATTACAATGGGGACGTTTGGGTATTTCTTTTTCAGCTGTATGTTCATAAGGTGTAAATCGTCAATAAGAAAGTCGACGCCGCCCTTATCGGCGAAGAAGCCGAAGTCCTCGGGTGTTGAGGCGGTCCTGCCGTGACCGAGATGGCAGTTTCCCGCAAAAACGAATCCTGCGTCGGTAAGATAAGCGGCAAGCGCCTCATATCTGCCAACGTAATCGGTCATACCGTGGGACAGCTGAAGAATACCTCGTATTTCACCGTATGCGGGCTCGTATATTTCAGCGTAAACGCTGTTCTTTCCGTCAGAGGACGGGAAGCGAAGGGTTGTCATATTGTAGCTCATAATAAAACCTGCCTTTCCGGTGAAAATTATCAGAATTTTTACAGGGTTGTCTGTAAGATTTTTCTGTGTTTAGATTTACCTATTGCGCTGTTGCAATTCTACGTGGGGCATCAGAAGCCTACGTGCTGACTCCTCATAAACTCTATAACCTCGCCCTCGGAGGGAACGGAGGAGGAGGCGCCGGGCCTTGAAACCGCAATAGCAGCAGCCGCCGCTCCGTATCTTGCCGCCTGCTTTATGTCGCCGCCGTTTGAAAGATAATCAATGGTCAGCGCAGCGGTAAAGGTATCTCCCGCTGCCGTGGTGTCAACGACCTTTGGAGGCTTGTAAGGAGATATAACGTCAAAGTGTTTGCCGTCGTATATAAATGCGCCTCTTGCGCCAAGTTTGATTACAATATACTTGCATTTAACCTTTGAGTAAAGGGAATATGCGGCTCTCAGGCAGGATTCGGAGCCTGCGGGAGTTATGCCTGTGTATTCGAGAGTTTCGGTTTCGTTAGGGGAAAATACCTCAACCTCGGGCAGGTTTTCCAAGGGATAATCCTTCGAGGCTGGGGCAGCGTCTATAAATATGGGAATTCCTCTCGCCGCTGCAACCTTTGCCGCAGTGAGAACCTGGGAGAAGGGAATTTCAAATCCGAGATATACAGCGTCAGGCTCACAGTTGAAGGCATCTACTATATTGTCGTTGGAAATGTAATTGTTGGCTCCCGGATAAACTATGATTCTGTTCTCTCCGCTGTCCTCTTTTATAACTACGGCAAATCCCGTAGGATTATCGTGGTCAACCTTTATGTAGGAGGTGTTAATATGCGATTCCTTGTAAAAATTATAGAGCTTCTGCCCGTGAATATCTGCTCCGAGCTTCGTGCAGAAAACAGCCTCTGCTCCGAGCTTTGCAAATGCAATAGCGGAATTTCCGCCCTTGCCTCCAGGTGTGTAGGCAACGCCACCGTCGTCAATAACGGTCTGCCCTGCCTCGGGAACCTTGAATACGTTCATTGAAAGGTCCATATTGGAGCTTCCTATAATTAACACTTTTTTAGCCATAGCGTCTTCCTTCGTCAGTTGTAATTATTTGTGTCAGTCCGCTGTTACGGAAAGTCGAAAAATACCCGAGTCCTTTGACCTTTCGGATGCGAGAGCAGCCTCACGGGCGCGGCAGGTGAATATAAAGCTCTGATATCCGTCGTCTGCAAGCTTGCCGATAGCCTTCATCATAGATTCCGCTCTTATATTGTCCTGACTTGCAAAGGTTTCGTCGAAACAAATAGGAGGCTTTTCAGTATAAAGCATATCGATAAGCGCCATTCTTACCGCAATATAGGTGAGGTCACGTGTACCGCCCGAAAGATAGTCTACCGACCTTTCGTTTCCTTCGGGAGTTTTGAAATTAACCTTAAGACCCTCGTCTATTCCAAGCTCCGAGTATTTTCTCTCTGTCATAACTGAGAGAAGCTCGGTTGCGAATTCTCCAAGCCTCGGAGATATTTCTGCTCGAAGGTTATCCGATGCCGAGTCAAGGGCGCGGAGGGCAACGAAATATGCCTTATGCTTCGCTCTGAGCTCGTTAATCTTTGTATCAAGCGCCTGAATTTTCGAATAAAGCTCTCCGGGGTCGGTAGCTCTGAGCTTAAGGGAAGCAAGCTCGTTTTCAACGGTGAAAGCAAGGCGTTGCTGCTCTTCTATTATTACCTTAGCCTCTGCGATGCCGCTTACAATATCGTCGTAATTTTCTTGGCACAGAGCCTTTCTTCTGAGGGGGGATACCTGGGCTCTTATATCAATTTCGCTCTTATCGGAAAGAGTCCTTCTTATTTCCTTTACGGTAAGCTCAAGGGTGGTTTTTTCCTCGTGCAGCTTAGCTTTGGTTGCGAGGAAGCTCTTAACTCTCTCTTCAAGCTCATCAAATGCGGCGTTTATATCGCCTGTGGGAGGAAGCTCGTTCCAGCGCATATATGTTTTTGCAAGGGTGGATTTTGCAAGGTCGTAATCCTCCTTTGCTCTCTCAAGCGCAGCCTTTGCGCTCTGTGTGTTTCCTGCTATCGTATCTCTCTTGCGTCTTGCCTCTGCTATAACGTCGAGCTTGTTTTTAAGCTCATCTGTGGTGCTGACGCCAAATTCACCTGCGGTAAGCTCACCCTCTTTGAGGTTCTTGTAATATACGTAGCCGAGAGCGCCTGCTCCGCCGAGGCATATCACCGAGAGAATTCCCAGGACTACCTTAACGCCGACGTCTGCGCTAAGCAGAAGCGCGAGTATTCCGCAAACGAGAAAGGCAATAGCAGCTGCAATTCCACCTGCGATGCACTTAATCTTGTTGGACTCTATAACCTGAACCTTTTCTTTAACAGCGCCCTCGCCGCCGAATTTGTCCGCAAGCTCAATTGCAGACTCTATTTCCTTGGTTATTCCAACGGCGCTCTTTTCCTTTGCGTAAACGTTCTGCGCTTCTCCGAGGCGCCTGTAGCATTCCTCAATTCCGCGCCTTGCAAGAGCAATATCGGTAAGATATTCGCTGCCGGGAACGAAATCGCAGGTTGTGTTTTCTTTAATGAATGAATTGTATACGTCGGTTCTTTTTGCGCATTCCTCTTCAAGCTCGTGAAGCTTATCGAAGGTCTGTATAAGCATAACGTTCCTATAACACTGGTCGAGCTCAAGGAACTTATCTCTCTTGGTTTCGGCAGCCTCGCGCTTCGCTCTTATTTCGTGAAGCTCGGCTTCTTTTGCGAGAATCTGCTTATTGTCCTCGTCGGTTTTGCGAAGGCGCTCCTCAAGCTCCTCCTGCTTTTTGATAAGGTCTATGATAGCGCCGCCCGTATTTCCCTGGTGAAGGAGAGTGTCCATCTTAAGGGCTATAAGGTTTGAGGCT
>JAEIGA010003888.1_pt1 | contig 23210 bp, 35 predicted proteins | sample 9270691 | NCBI WGS metagenome assembly JAEIGA01 (sample SAMN17057246, study PRJNA624740) | gut metagenome | biome: biome; isolation source: fecal sample | host: Bos grunniens | place: China: Xizang | collected 2019 | reverse complement strand
GCATATCAGAAGTTGTCAAAGATTATCAATGACTTCTTCTCAACATCTTACAACAAGTTCGACCACGTAAAGGTTGGTCTTTCAACCTTCGCTTACAACTTGCTTTCTTCTATGCCTTACAGTGATGCTTATGAGGCTAAGTCAGTATTGGCTATCTTCAATGAGAACTACATCGCAGGTGAGACTAAGGAAGGTAAGATTCCAAGAGTTGAGTTCTACGCAGACCCACTCCTCGATGCTAACACTGACTACAATCAGAACGCATACGACTACATGGTTATCACTGCACCGGAAATCGGTCTTGGACCAGAAGATACACGCAAGAACGTTATCTTGCAGGGTATGCCTCTTAAAGAGTTTGTTTACCCTGTTATTCCGGGACAGATTAACACACAGCACCGTATGCTCCGCAGATACGCAGGTATCTATGCACCGGTTACTGAAAGTGTTAAGGTTATTTCCGGCTTCGGTAAGCGTGTATAACGCAAACAGCCCTCGCCAAAAGCGGGGGCTTATTCTAAGGAGATACAAATGGCAACAAAATATATTTGCAATACAAAAAAGATGGCTTTTCAGTTTTCAAACGGAAAGATTCTTGAACGCAAGGGAGTTCTAGCGGTTAACGAAGATGAACTTGCATTGATGGAAGGAGATTACTTTTTCGAAAGTCTCAAGGAAAAAGGAGTAATTACTGTTTCTTTGGTAAAGCCTTCTGAATACTCTTCACCGGCAGAAATTATTGCGTCAGACAACGCAAAAATTAAAGACCTTGAAAAAGAAGTTGCTGAACTCAAAGCAAAACTTGCAGAAGCAGAAGCAACAGGAAAGGAAACTGCTACAGTAATTGATTCAGATGCTCCAACAACAGTTGATGCACCTGCTGAAACAGAAGAAAAAAAGACCTCTAAGAAAGGCAATAAATAAGGATTTCCTATGAAAGTTCCCGCATTAGCATTTACTAACTTTAAGTTTTCTCGATATATAATCGACTTGACAGAAGCCGAGTTTGAAGAAGCAAAAGATGCCGTTACTGCTATGTGGTATGGCGTCTTTGAGTTATGGTCTCCTCTTGCCGAAGATGTGAGACTTGCCAAGCGGGAACTTGTTTTGAACTACCTCATTATGTGGTATTTAGCAGATATGTTCCCACTTCGTTTGAACAACGGAATTATGGGTACAGGCGGTATGCCTTTGAACTCTAAAACAATTAAGAGTGTGAACCTTCAGTTCAGAAAATTAAACCTTCCTGCTTCTTACGAAGCACTTGGAACAAATCAGTTTGGAGTAAAGGCGGCTGAAATGATACATTACGCACCGGAAATGATGGGTGTGTATGGTGGAGCGTTATTCTAATGGGTGGAGTATACGGAGAGTTCCTCGGGTTCTTTCCCGAACTGTTTGAAACATTTGAAATATATACTCACGAAGACGACAGAGTGTCGGGTTATGCCTTGAACTTTGAAAAGAAGATACAGGGTATACGGCAGACAACTAATGAATATATTGATATGAAGAGAGCGAAGGAACTTCCGCTCCTTGATATTGGACAGAGATATACTTTTTGGTCTTATACAAAACTTGATATTGCAACTGAGTTTGTAAAGATTGATGGCGAATATTACCGCCCTATGAAAGTTGCACAGTTTAATCGTGAAGGCGGTTTTTGGGAAACAGTTCTTGAAAAGGTCGTTGGTAATGACGGAACAAAAGACTATTCTCCCGAACTAGAGGAAGGACACCTTGGCTAAACAGAAAGTAAGTTACACCCTTAACAGTACCTTTAATAAGTACAGGAGAGGAACTGCCAAGATATTAAATCCAAGAACTCTGACTGTAACAGTAGATGGCGGTCATGCAAGTTTTGATAAATATGTCAAGTTTGCGGGCAACAGCCACGAACTTGCAGAAATACACACAACAGGTATATACGGTGGACCAAAAAGAACCTTTATGTATGACCTGTACAGAAAACTTAAAGATAACACCGGTAATTTTGCGAAAGAGATTATTGGCGAAAATATGAAATACGACAAATATAAACACGGTTGGTATGTCGATTGGTGGAATGTTTCACAACAGTTAGAAGATGTCTGTATTAGTCAACTTATGCCATTGGTATCTGCTGAACAACCGCCAATAAATACAAAATCTCAATATAAAAAAAGTGAAAACGGATATGGAGATATGACATTATATGCTACAGGACAATTATTTGAAAGTATTGTAGTATTATAAGGGAGATGTTGAAATGTATTTAAGTAACGAAGTTTTGGGAGATTTTATAGCAAAGTGTCTCTTCGGTAAGCATTGGGAAGATATGCTTAAATATGTCATTCCTCGAAAGGGTAACTTTGTAAACCCACAGCAGATTTCTACAACGGACACTTATGCAATTTATTACATTGAAAAAAAGCATAAGGAACTTGTTACATCATCTGACACAGAGTATAACATAGAAAATGCTTCAACTAAATACTATGCAACAATCAAATCTCTTGTTAGAATACAGTTTATAGGCAAGAACGCAGAGAAATGGGCGGACTCTTTATTGTTTTGGGACAATAGAGAAGATGTTCAACCTCTACTTTTAGATTATGATAGTCAACTTTTGCTTGGTGATAGGGATATAATCACTGTTCCATTCCAGCAAGATGGATACAATGGTGAAATGTCATATTTGGCTTCTTTAAGTATCCTTACAGGAATTACAAAAGAAGAGATTGAAGAATACTTAACTGACCTCATATACTTTGAGGGAACGTTAAAAGTGGAGAAATAAAATGAACGACTTTAACGGTTCAGTTGCTCAGCAGGATGTCTCAATCAGTACAGACGTTGTACGAACTGCGACTGTTGGTGGCAACTTCTACGAGAACGTTCTGTATGTAACAGACCGTTTCTCGTCATTCGGTGGTGACACACCGGTTTATCCTGTAGTTAAGAAGAACAACTATGCAGATGTTCTTAAAGACTACGCTTACTTATCAGATGCGGAAAAGAAAATCGTAAAGGGCAACCTTGCTTCTCTGTTTGAATATGGTACAGACCTTAAGGTTTATATCATTCCTTCTACAGAACTTGCAAATTACAAACTCTACGGTTACTTTACTTATCTTGATTTGGAATGGAACACAACAGACGGTTCTGAAACCGACTATGCTCTCTCAACAGGAGCAAATGATACCATTACAAACGTCAAGACCGCTTTGGACAAGGATTTCACTTCAGTCCTTATCGACATGGCAGTAGACCCTGTAATCGTAAAAGGAACAACAACTACTACAACAGCAGGAACTTTCGGTCTTATTACTGCGTTCTCAATGGATGCAACTGTATTTGCCCGCCCTGCTATGGTTACAGGAACAGCAAGTGCCAATAACGCCTTTGTTGATGCAAACGGAGACCCTATCGGTTACAGCCCTGCTCTTTATCAGTTGGGCAAAACACTTTCAAGCACAAATGAAAGTGGAGTTCCTGTAGGAAACTCTTTTGATACGACTGCTGTAGACTTTCAGAATGTTATGCCTACTGCTGACACGAGCACAGAAGTACTTGTTGGAGCAAGTGCAACATTTGCAGACTACTTTGAAGGAGTTAAGATTAATTACTTCAAGCCGGTCGGAAACGGAACAATGCAGTTGACAAACTTTGGTGGTTGGACAATCTTCAGTAATTGTACTACCGCAGAGTGGATTGTTGCATATCTCAACTTTATGAACAGAGTTGCTTGTGCGACAGTAATTACAAGCGGAAGAGCATTGAAGAACGCAAGAACTTACAGTGAACTTCTTGACGCTGTAAAAGCAAATATCGCAGGACAGGTAAGAAACGAAAGAATTATAGAGTTCAGATTGACCGCTCCTTCTTTCACTGACCTTCCTAAGACAAATGGACACACAATCTCAATTCCAAACGCTTGGCGGGGAGTTTATGTGGATAATGTAAGAAAGGTCAAAATCAGCGGTACTTTGACAGTATCAGCATAAGGGGGACTAAATGGCTATTACTACACCTTCTGCAAACGCTACTTCGACAGGACCAATTATTCTTGACGGCTACGATACAGCCAAAAGAGAAGATGGTTCTTATGTAGGTCGTGCACTTAAACAGACAATACAGGCTGTAGGTAACTTCTCTGCGAAGTATACTTCACCGGTATTGAAAACACTTGCACAGAGTGATGCTCAGTATACAGGTATTGACAGTAATGGTGCTATTTACCTTGTAGGTTTCAAACTTGAAAGTGTTATCGTTTCTGCTTCTCAGCAGATTGATAACTCAAAAGTTATCCCATTGGTAAATGGTGACTCTATCACCCTTACAAATATCTGTAAGGCAGGTACACTTGCCTTCAACGCTTCTCGTACTGCGGGTGGCTTGAATGACGGTGACTGTGTATCAGTATTCGACTACGTTCGTTCACAGGGCGATGTTGGCGGTACTCTTGAACTTTCATGGCTTATGAACGGTGCTGTTCATAAAATGATTTTCTCGGGAGTTTGTATTAAGAATATTCCACCACTTACTCTTGCGGGTAATGATGTACCTGACTACAATGTCCAGTTGACATATTCTAACTACACCGATTCTGACTCACCTGCTTACAACGAATTGCTTGGTGCATAAAAGAATGAGGGGCTTCTTGCCCCTCTTCTTAATTTTTATATAATATAAAACGGAGGTAAGGTTGTATGAAATTAACTTACAAAGATTTGACAGACGATTTGGCTGAGGTTGTAAAGGCACAAGAAAAAGACCCTTTGGAACGCTATTCAGTGGACATTGAAGGTAACATGAAAACCATGAACGCAACAAAAGTTCTTAGTGTTATTGACAATGCAGGTTCTTTTGAAGAGCGTGCTCAGTTTGTAAAGGAACTCTTACAGGGTTGTAAAGTTACTGTTTACAAAGATGACAAGAAAACCTTTGATGTTGCAATCAATAACGGCATTGAATGGTGGGCTATTGATGGTTTCAATCAAGACCCAATGGCTCTTCGTTATCTTGTTACAGTTGTATACACAAGATTCTTAAAAAAATACACAGCGTAATTTCAGAGTTCGCAAAAATTACGCTTTCAGAAAAGTCCACTAATGCAGAGAGCAAAGGTGGACTTTCTGCGATAATAGAACAAGCAAAGGCGAACAAAGATATTGCCGATTTTAAGAAATACGTGGATAATGTCTATAGTGCTTGGTTCTATATGTATGTAGAAAACTTTCACTGTAAACCCGATTCTACGGAAGAAATGGTTTCGGGGTTAAAGTATCTGTTATATAAAAGGAGAAGTTCATAATGGATAGGTCAGATGTTGAGTTCACTGTGAGTTTGAATACTTCTCCGGCTGAACAACAGTTAGATAAGTTTTTAGAAAAAGTAAAATCAAGAAGCGGTATTGTCTATTCCGTAAAGACTGATTCTAATGGACTTATTCCTACAACCCCAAGAAATGCCCCTACAACAAATGATTATAATGAAACTAATCTTCCTTCAAAAATATTAACAAGAGAACTTGAACGCATCTTCGCAGTATACAGAAGTCAAGCACAGGGTATGCCGGGTTGGAGATATGCAGGTTCTTCTGTTTGGAATGAACAAAGAAAAATCGGATATGATAATTTACCTCAAACAGCAGACAATAGATTACAGGAAACTATAAACTTTATATACAGAAACAATCAGCAAAAGTGGAGATATGCGGGTTCTTCTAGGGCTGATAGTGTTTATGAAGATTTTGAGGACTTGCACGTTTATGATGACGGGGGTGTACCACCAAAAAAACCGCCTTTCCCTAGCCCTAGTGCTGACGGTAATGACACACCTGCCGAACAGGGAAAAGACATTGTAGAACAAGAAAAGAAAGATAATGATGAACTCAAAGAAAAACTCCTTTTATGGAGCAAAATAGGTGCTACCATTTATGTCATAAGAAAGGTTCTTTCCGGTCTTGCAAAACTTTGGAAGTTTGGTGCAGATACCGCTTCGGGTGTAAATAGCAATCTCAACGAAGAGCACGGGTTCTTCTCTATTGACCCCGAAGGTGCTTTGCGAGCAAATACCGACAAGACAAGGGCTATAATGTATGCCGGTATTAGAAACATGGGAAGTAACGCTCCTGTAAGCAAAGAAGGGCTTGATTATGCTTCAAGCAAAATGACCGAGATGTGGGCTGCTGCTATGTCCGGTAGAAACGTAGACGCTCGTACAACAATTGATGTTCAGCGTTTGAAAGACTTCTTCGGAATTGACTTATCTGTTGCAGGGCTTCTTACAGGTGAAAGGGAAGGAAAAACTGCTACTGATATTCAAATAGATATGATGGACAAGGTAGAGAAACAAATCTCTAAACTTGCAGAAGCAGACGAAATCACAAAAGGACAGGTAATAGATTCTCTTAAAAACATTCTTGGTGATGAACTTGTAAATGCTATTGTTGCCAATGCGAATAAAAATCTTAAAATAGATGCTACAGACTTAAAGTTAACTCTCGCAGAAAGAATTATGCAACATGGTGATTCTGCTATTCCTTCGGGAAATCTAACAGAGTCTACGGAAAAAGTAATAACATCATTAAGTTCTTTTAATAAGGCTGTACAGGACTTAAAGAATACTGTAACCACAGAACTTGGACCATTGTTCTCAAGTCTCATAACATCTATAACCGGCGTTGTAAACTGGGTTAACAAGAAAATAAATAGAGTTGCAGGAACAAAAAACTCCGCAGGTGAAATTGAGTTTAAGACTTCCGTTGCATCTCTTACAAATGACTACAACGCTTATGGATATTATAAGCAGTCTGAAAATGACAAAGCCGATGTATTCAAGAACAAGGTAGACAGAATAAACAAAGACCTAAAGAGTAAGTCAATTTATGACAAGGTCGAGGCTATGTATCTCGCTCAAGTGGAAGCAGAGTCGGCCGCAGATATAGAAAATCTTGGTATTAAAGCAACACAAGATGTTATAGGTCAACATATAATCGAAGGTAGATTAGACGAAAACTCTGCAAACCCTGTAGAAAGAGCATTAGCGAAATATACTTGGGGTGGCTTCAAAGGTTATGAAGCGTTCAAACAGCAAATGGCATCTGACCCCAATGCAACTTGGGCTTCTGAACAAATGAAAGAGTTGTTTTGGAATCCTCAAAAGCTAAACGAAACGGGAAGAATAAGAGCATATCACGATTTCTTAAAAAACAATCCCGAAGCAAAAAAGGCGTTTATATCTGCTTTTGATAAAGGCGGTGTTTTAGATTTTAGTTCTGGGATGAACATAGGAAAGTATTTGCTCAACCAAGCCTTCTATAGTTCGGGTGAAGAATATCTGAAGTTTTGGAAAGAAATGGGAACACAATCACACGAAGTTTTGGATAACACTTATAACATTGAAACGGAGTGGAATGATAAGGATAAAAATGGTAGAGTAGATTTTGGAGAAGTAGAAGTTACTCTTGTTGTAAGAGATATAAACGGTACAATTATCTCTAAACAAAATCTTCAAGGAGCAGTACAATAAGGAGTAGATATGAATTTACTTAGTGGACTTAAATCATTTACCTCCCCATACATTGAAGGTGCAAGCCAATACTTTAACCTTCCTTCTATAGGCGGGTTATACATAAAAGGTAAGGCAGTAACCTTTAATAAGGTTATGCAGATATTTGATATATTCAAGTTTGGTATTCCAATTTACGCAGATGTATACGAAGAAAGTGGTGGAAATGATATTAGCGAACAGGTTCTTGTTGGCGGTATTGGAAGCGACTCTGCTATAGGAGCATACCCGGGAGCAGACGTTGCGGGAGCATTAGTAAAAGTTGCTGATAATATTGTTGTAAACCCTCGTAAGTGGAGAATACACGGATATACAGGTTTCAATACCAATACTAAAGTTGGGCAGATAGTAAACGGACTTATCCCCGAAGTTATGTTACAATCCTTTATAGCAAAGTTTGGAAGAGACACTTTGAACACAACTCTTAAACAGGCTTTGCAATATATATCAGAGGCTCGTAGACCATTTAAGTTCAATACAAGAGATGGGGAAACTATACCATGCTTGATTAAGAGTTATAACATCAAAACTGTGGCAGAAAATGCCAATTTTGTTGAGTTAGACTTGGAAATTCAAGAGTTTAGATTTTTGGCTCTTACAGGTGATGAACTAGGAAGACAAACAGCAGTCGGTGGTGTAAACTCTGTAATAAGCATTACTAAACTCGGCAGAACTGCATTAAGGGCTTTAACTTTTTAAGGAGTAAATATGGCTGATATTTCTGAATATTCTACTTTTCAGCAAAAGGTAATAAAAGAAATCGTTGAGAACGACAAAGGATTTCATAGTTCTTATATGATTGCGGATATGCCTTTTTATGAGATGCTTGAAGAACTTGATAACGGACAGACTTCTGTAAAGACAAATGTATCTTGTCCACTTAGTAATGAAAGTGTAGACTACGACTTGCAGTTGAATTACTCAGAAGAACAGAAGTGTTGGTTTTATACGCTTAAATTCCTTGGAGAAGAAGTTAGGGGTATTGTCCATTATAACACTGTGTTTAATTCTATGGGGGAATTGTCGTTTGTTATTCTAAATGATAACGTAGACGATTTTGATATGACAGCCTCTCTCCCATATTCAAACGTGCTTATCTTAAGGAAGTGATATGGATTTTGTAACTGCTAAATCATTTGGCTATTACTTCGACCGGTGTATAGACTTGGATTTTTACAACACTGACATGGAACACATAGCAAGTCTTAGAACACCTAAACGAGGTCTGAAGCCTACTATAACAATAAAAGGTCTCTTTATTGAAGGCGGTTATGCCATTGATTCATATATATCAATCCAAAACATGGCATTTGATATTGATGTATCTTATATAGGATATATCAAGGCTCGTATGTATTACTCGGGACTTGAAGAGAACACCTCCGATTCAGTTATTAGTAGAAAAGTAAAGCAAGGTCATTCTGTAATGTACCGAGTTCTTTATGCAGGCCAAGAAAAAGAGCCACCAAACAGATGTGTCAGATTTCAATGTGTAGTAGCGTCAAAAGATACGACAATGTATGATACTCCTTTGTATATTTCGGGCGGTGAATTAAATTACTTAAAGCCGGGGACACTTCCGAAACGAGATGTGCTTAGTTCCAAGTCTAATTGTGGTGCTACTCTAAAAAAAGTCTGTGAAGACTTAATAAAGTTGTATAACAAAAGTGCCAAAGAAAGAGTTGGTTCAAAAAGCATAGTGTTATACAATAGCATTAAAATTAATACCCTTGAGATAGACGAACCTCTTGAGAATGTTACTGTTTTATTAGGGTTTGGAAATTATAAATTAGGATATTACATACGATTATTAAATAGCCATAACACAGAAACCGATGCAGATGGCTTTACTTATAGTAAGTTTAAGATAGTAATAGACAGAGGGGTAATGAGAGTCTCAACACCTATCCCTAGCAATTGGAAGAAAATTGCTATTGCAAAAAAAGGACCACAGGTAAATCTTTCTGAATACTTCAATGAAACTTATCTGAGTATAAAAACTAAAGTGTATACAGTAACAGATGGTGCATTGATACCGGAAACCAAGTGCCCCGTTGTTCCATTAAACTTCGTAAAGAACGCCACTCGTAGCGAGTGTGTAATTTATGTTGAAACTTTATTTGACGATAGAATTACTCCGGGGTGTCACGTTGCGATAAAAAGCAACGCTATTATGGGTAAGAAATTTGGCTCTTCAAAAGGTAAAAACGGCGGTAGCCGTATCCTAAATTACTTGGACAGTGAAGAGCCTATTGTGTTTAGAAATACAGGAAAGATAGAATATCTATTTTCTACAACAGAAGATAGTTATATGAAACTTCAAGGACCTGTCGATGATAGCGGAGAGGCTAAAACTTGGGTTACTACTACCACTGAAGAAAGCAACACGTAAGGAGAGAGTAGAATGAATGAAAGTTTAATAAAAGATTTAGCCAACGAACAGTTACCTCTTTTCACTGCCCTTTCGGGATTTGTAAACAAGACTAACTATATTAACATCGGAGTTATCACAAAAGTACATGATGAAAACTACGTTGACGTTTCTCTTTACTATACAGACAGCACAGGTGAACAGACTATAATGCAGGCTGTAAGGCTTCTTCATATTGGTACTACAAAATGCAAACTGCTTATTACTCCTGCGGTTGGTGATAACGTATTGTTATTGTGTCCTAGAGACTTCATTGAGAAACTTGAATATAACAAGAAACCTACCAAAGGCGAGAATAGTTATCTTCCGTATGGAAACATAAATATGTGTGGTATTCTCGTTAGAGAAGAAGGTGACGACAATGTAAAGACAACTGTTAGCATTAATGAAAACGGTGACATTAACATAGAGACGGAAGGTAATATCTCTGCGACTTCTGACAAAACAATCACTTTTGACGGAGATGGGTATGGTGGTCTGTGTAAGACACAGGAGTTACAAAATCAATTGGACATTCTTTCGGGAAGATTAGACTCCGTTGTAGATGGTATAAATAACGCTACTATAACACCGGAAGATGGAGGTGCTTCGTTGAAAACAGGAATAATGACAAGCGTTAATGCTTATATACTTGAACACGGGAAAGAGGATTTTTCACAAATAGAAAGTGATAAAGTAAAACACGGAGATGGCTCTTCTTCTTGACGAAAACTTGATAACATAGGAATATTGAAGTATGGATTTTGCTATGACAAACATAGACACAGAGGTTGATAACCTTGCTCTATGGGATTTCAAAGTAACTAATGGTATTCTCCAAGTTGTAGACCATAATGGTGCTACTGAACAAAGGGCTTTTATTGCCACTTATTTACAGCGTGGAACAATTCCACTGATGCCTTCTACCGGAAATCAGTGGGTTGAACTTATGACAAGTCAAATATCTCCACAGGCATTAAATGCTCAGATAAGGCAGTCTATTGCTGATATGACAGGCGGATTATCATATCTTCCTAAATATAAAGATGTAGATGGAAAAGTTGTGGTGGAGGTCACAAAAGTATAATGGATATTGTAAAGAAGATTGACACGCCGTATAACAATGCGGTTGCGGTATTAAACAGAACAAACGAACTTCTCAACGAGAATAATATAATGGATTCAACCGGAGAGGAAATTGCACAGTTGGAACAGACCGTTGCAAATCCTGCTTGGCTCTTTGCTTTGGCTTGTGGACAACTCCACACTTCTTGGCAGGAAAAGATTGCAAAAGCATACTCTGCTCTTGACCCACAGAACTGTGAAGACGACCAAGTTTTGGTACTTGCTTCATTGGCGGGAATCAAACGAGGAAACGGAACTCCTACACACATTACAGTTCTTATTACAAACTTAAACGCTGAAAGTACAGAGATACCTATTGGAACTACATTCTCCGAAACATACGCAAATCAGACTTGGGTTCTTAATAAAAAAATTACCCTCAATGCAAATGCACAGCAGTATGTAACATTGTACACAACAACTGACGGAGAATATAATGTACCTTCGGGAGTTCCTTTTACTCCAAACACATCTCTAAATATAGCGTGTGAATCTTCAACAGACAGTTCGGGTGGCTCTTCAATTGAAAGCCTTTCAAGTTTAAGAAACCGTATATCACAGGGCGAAGATGCAACGAACTTTATTGTACAGGCTAAGAAAGCAATTGAACTTCTTGGCGGTATTGAGTCTTGCTCTATTTGGTTTAACACAAGTTCTGTAGACCCTCTTGCTATTGGAAGTGGAACTTCTTCTAGGATTGAAGTTACTCTCACAAATACAGGAAACGAAGATATAACTGTACAGACAGGAACAGTTTTTACAGACACTTCTGTAAATAAAGAATGGGCTATTCTACAGACTGTAGACTTGGCACAAACAGAACAGATTACAGTAACGTTATATTCTGTTGATAAAGAAAATATTACAGTGCCTGCAAATATTCCTTTTACACACACAGAAGATTACTCTTTAACTTGTGTATCAGCATCAGCAAGTGTTTTCGGTACTATTACAATTCCGCCAAGAGAGGCTTACATATCTGTCAAAGGCTTTGACTTTGCAGGAAAACTAGCCGAAACATATTACGAATACCTTGATATTCCCGCAACAGTTGGAGAAGAAGAGGAGGAGTGTCTGCTTGGACAACAGCCACTCACAGTAAACTTTGATTATGCACAGGAAGTGCCAATTAAGATATACGTGACAATGCTTAGTTCTGACATGGCAGTAGGTGCTGATGGTGCTGTAAAAAATGCAATAGCATCTCATAGCGGAACGCTTGCTTGTGGACAGAATGTTACTTCTCAAATGGTTTCTGAATGGGTTCAGAACCTTGGATATGGTACAGTAGTTGATTGTAGTGTAGACACTCCAACCGGAATGATTAGTAGTATCAGTCCTACTGAATACTGTATATTCAACAGTGATAACATTTTTGTAAACTCAATTTAAGGGGTTGGTATGGCTATTAATGTAGATGTACAGAACGACAAGTTTCCATATCTTGCAAGACAAATTTGTGGTGACATAGCAAAAGCCTTTGGATATGGCATTGACCATGTTTACGAAGCAGACTTAGAGTTCATAAACTTCCTTTCTCATTTCAGTATCGACACACTTTACGGAGAATGGTTGGATAAACTTGGTATCATTATCGGATTCCCCCGCCCATATCTTGTAAAGCCGTTTGAAAGTTTTGAGTTTGATTCAACAGACTTTTTGTTGGATGGAGAATTACATGGCTTTTCTACAGATGAACCTATTACCATAGATGGCGTAGATTACGACAGAAACGATGGCGGTGTCCTTGATGATATTTATAGGGATACAACAAACATCCCTGTTCAAGACAATCTTTATAGACAATACTTAACAGCCGTTTCTCTTCTTAGAAAAACACATTCTATAAAAAATATAGCGAAAGTGCTTGAAGTTTTTTTGTCTTCTACTAGATACGCAATTACTTACAAAAACGATGAAGGGTATGTAAATGATATTGTGATTATTCTAGCGGGTACTTCTGCTGATTATAAAGAATCACTACAGTTGGCATTTGATAACATATTTGTAACGCCTCCGTATATTATAGTTGATGTTTCAATATTTTTTGATGAAACGTATACTGTCCCGGAAATAGAACGTATTGTAGAAAGCGTTACAGGTTCAGATACGGGATATACGGTAACTTATAGCATTGAGCACAGAAAGGCAGTGTTTACTATTACACTTGACAGTTCCCTTGCTCAATATGAAAATGAAGTTCGAGTTGCGGTGGAGGCTCATTTCGCCGGTACAACTGATGTAATTATTATTGTACAAGTGGAATAAATGTAGACAGATTTAACTCTTGTCTATAAAATAAAGAAAAAGGGGGGCAGTAAAATGTCTAAGAAGATTTTTAATTTTATAGTTGGTATTACCGGCGGACTTTGTGCAATTGCATCTGCTACAGTTGCTCTTGTAGAGCCACCATATATGCCTGCTATTCTTGCATCAATTCCTGTTGCAGAAACAGCAATTGTTGAGATTTGTTCAAAGTTCGTAAAGGAGAACTAAATGGCAACAATCACTTCTCTTAATCAGTATAAGGCAAGTTATGCTGATTCAACAGATATGTCTGTAGCCGCTGAAACTCTTGCAGATGCTATCGTAGCATTGGCAGAGGCTAAGCCGGGTGAGCCTAGTCTCATTCAACGTGTAGTGACAGGAATTAAAGTTGCAATTCCTGCTCCTGCAATTGCAATTGAGACTATTGTAACCGGAACAGGAGCAGAGGCTTCAGGATGTAAGGCAACACCTTACAATATCAGTTCTGTTGAAAATGGTGATAAAGTTTGGTTTACAGCAATCGTTGCAGACGGTTATACATTCAGCGGTTGGTATCTCAATGATGAATTGCAGTCTACCGATGAAAGTTACGAAGCAACAATTTCTTACGCCGGAACTACACCAACAACACTCAAGTACGAGGCTCGCTTCGTAGTTGCGTAAAGATATGCGGGAGTAATCCCGCTATCTTAATTTTTATTTTGGAATAGCGAAATGGAAGAAGATAAGAAAGAGAAGAAGACAACTTCAAGAAAATGGATAGTTACAGTATGGGCTATGACTGTCGGTACAGTAATTATAGGTATCTCGGGATTTTGTGCATTTACAGGCAAAGACATTCCCGATGGCTTTACAGGTCTTGCTACTCTGTTGTTCACTACAGGTATTGCCTATATAGGTGGTAATGTATGGCAGAAGCAGATTTATGCGAAGGAAGAGCAATAATGAATGAAGAGACAATTGATTATCGCTTAACCCAAATTGAGAAGAAATTGGACACCGTTACAGATTTGCTATTACAAACACAGGCTCAAGAGATGCGGTTATCCGCACTTGAGAAACAGAATATCGACCTTAAGGGCGAAATTGAGACAATGAAAACACAGAAATCTAAAAATATAGAACGTTGGTTAAACCCTTTAATTTCAGCAATAGTCTCTGTAATCGTGGCTTTTGTTGCAATTAAAATAGGATTAAAATAAGGAGAACACAATGCTTAGCCCATCAGATTTTAACAATGCTGTCCCACAGTTTACAAACGGCAATTATGCTAGTAACCCTCTTAACCCTCAGTATATTGCAGAGCCTACTGCTGTAGAATATAACAGAGGTGCAGAACCATTACAGACTTTGCCTGCTCAGTGGTGGAATTGGTTCTTGAACAGATTTACCTTAAGATTTAATAAACTTAATGTCTATGTAAAAAATATTTTCAATGAACTTTCACAGTTGCTCTCCCTTGTTTCTGAAACCCCTAGCGGTACAGAAGCAGAGCCTACCGTTGGTCAGTTGAAAGATATGTTTGAAACAAAATATCCTGACTATCTGAAAACAACTCCTGCTTTGTCAAATACTTATGTCCTACAGACAACAATGGTTAATGGATACGCTTTGTCGGGAAATGTAACAATATCTTGCGTAGCCTGTGCAAGTTGTAACGGAAGTGGAACTGCATTTGGAACTGCTTCTACATTAAATACAGGTACAGCCGCAGGTTGTATACCTATTGTTGGTACTGCTCTTGGAACTACAAACGGACAGTTTGTTGCAACAGATGCAAGTGGTTGCTTGAAACCAAGTGGATGTACTGCATCTAGTTTTAGGTCAAGTTCTTGGACACCTTCTTGTGTTTCTTGTGCAGGAGCAGTTTTGACATGTGCATACACTACTGCTTATCTCTTCGATGTAAAACTTACAAACGGTTGCACTACACAGTATCAGTATGATTGGGTATCTGCTAAATGCCGATTACAGTTCTGTAGTACAACAGGTGTATTATATGCCACTGTCTTCTGCGGAACTGCATCATGTGCAGTCTTTGCAGTAGGTGCAAGTACTGCAACTACTGCAGGTACTGCATTAAGTGCATGTACCGCAGATAATGCAAGCAATGCAACTAAAGCGTGTAGTGCATACGCCTTGAATCAATGTATGATTAGTAGTAATTTTGGAGCCACAAGAAGTGGTTACGGATGGTGTGCTAAATGTTGCAATTATGGACTAGGCTGTGGTATGTGGCTTTGTGCTACCGGTGGACCTGTTATAGAAGCGTATGCTTGTAACAAATGTAATAATACATTTTGCTGTTATGTACTGCCACCGGGTACAGGTTGTAATATCATGGGTCTCAATGCCTCGGGATGTGTATGGATTAAAGGTGCAAGTGATTATTAATCTATATTGCTGTTTTATATATACAATTTACAATACATCTTATATAATTAAGATACAAAAAAAATTAGGGGCGTTTCTATGAAAAACATTTACATTAACTCACAGGGCGGGCTTGGATTTAACTTGGCACTTAGCCATATCGTTAAAGAGTTCAAGCAGATTTATGACAAAGTATGTATTCTTTCACCATACTTTGATGTGTTTGAAGCAAATCCTTACGTGGATTATGTTTACAAACCTAATGAAATCAGAGATTTTATCTTTGACGCAAAGCACGATGACGCAAAACTTATCTGCGAGCGTATGTATGACACAGAAGATTTTATCTACAAAAAACTGTCATACGCAGACGCTTGGAGAAAGTCAGCAGGCTTGGAAGTAAAAAACAATAAAGACGGTTCTGATACAGTGTCAGAACTTAAACCTATTGAAAAATATCCTAACATTCAGAACTATGTGGACATGATTTTACAGAGTGTTTCAAATTCAAACAAGAAAGACTTTGTAATTATGCAGTTTGAAGGCGGTCAGTCACCTCTTGTTGAAGTTCCAAGAGACAGTGAAGGAAAGGCTGATTGGGCAAAAGTACCTACAAACTACGATAACGAGCCACTTAAACGTCATTATCCGTTTGAAAAAGCACAGCAGTTTATCAACCTCTTTGTAAAGAGTCACCCCGATACTGCCGTAATTATTTATCAACTTCCAAATGAACATAAGTATGAAAACACTCTGTCCTTTGAAGCACCATATCTTACTTACTATGTGCTTGCAAAGAACCCTATGTGCAAGGGAACTGTTTCTATTGACAGTTCATTACAGCATCTTGTTGCCGGTGTTACAAAATCTGTTGTTATTTGGGGTCATTCTCTACCATTGAGTTTTGGTTATAATTACAACAAAAACATTGTTCAGCGTTGTAACAGAGACGATATTCTGTACTTCTCTGCTCTTGGTCCAAGTGGTGCAAGAATTGACTACATTGAGCCTAGGGAATTACTTAAAGAAGTAAACGACTATTTGTTCTCTAAAAAATAAGGAGACCTTATGATTTACGTTGTTATCAGTTTGGTAGTATTAATCATTCTCTTGTGTATTACACTGTTTATATTTGGCAAGGCTTGTAAAAATTACAAACGCCGATATGAAGCAGAAAAGATTAAGGCTGAGCAGTTGCAGGAAGAGTATTCTAAACTTGCAGAAGCATACAGAATTAAAAAAGAAAACGAGGAGAAAGCAGATGCGGAGATTTCTGATTTGCACAATGGTGTTACTACCGCTGATAACATCTTGCCAAAGCGTAAGAGTAGAGTATAAATACATTGTGCCCGACATTGACTTCCCAACATTTCCTGCTCTTGATAGAGAAATAAACTCTGATGGTTCTTGGACAATTCCAAAAGAGTCTGTAGACGACCTTGCGGAATATTACATTAGAATACAAGAAACAGAAAAGAACTACAACGATATTAAGCGTATGTTAGAAAAGGAGAAAGAACAGTGAAGATTACAAAAGTAAAAGCCATCCAAGACTTGGCTTGGTGTGTCGGTTCTGACGGCTGTTATTTCATTTGTCTTTGTGCTGTTGCTGAAGAAATCACAGGCAAGGACATTGATATTCTCAAGACAGCCAAGAGAATGATTGATAACAAACTTATCGACTATGACGATAAGCGACCTAAAGCATACAAGAACATGATGTATGTCTTAGACGCTGACAAGATTCTCAAGGCTCTTGGTTGTAAGGAACACATTGAGAAAGTAAAAGAACTTCCTAAAGGATACAAAGGAAAGTACATTGTTCGCTATACTCTTGACGGTAATACTCATTTTATATTGCCTAATTACAATTCGATAACATACAGTAATTGTGTTGCCAATGGCAGAATTACTGCATATTATCTTGTAACTCAGTAACGTATTCATCAAGGTGTTTGGTATTGCCCTTCTTGGCAAACCACTCCTTGTATTTATCGTAATTGAACTTACAGTAATATAACGTATCAAGACAGTTCGGCTCGTCTACAGTAGGGTTGGTAAGTTGAAAAACTACTAACCCTCTTTTTGCTCTTGTAATACCTGTGTAAACCAATTTCCAATAATCGTCTAAACGTTCTTTCTTAGTACCAAAATCAGTAAACTCGTCAACGCTACCACAAGAACAGTTGTAAAGAACTATATCTGCTTCCTGTCCTTTGGCTTGGTGGACAGTGGAAAAGATAAGTGCGTTCTTTTCACCACCCCTGTAAAACTCTCTTTTTCTTCCCGCAAAGAAATGATGCGGATAATTCTGATACTTACCCAACAGTTTCTTCTTAGTCAGTTCAAGTTGGTAATAAGTATTAGCAAGAATCATTACCTTATATCCATGCCTTCGTGAGTAGTTCACAGCAGAGAACAGGGGGAATATATTCTTGTCGGGATAGAACACCGCAAAGCAGTCACGCATTGACTTAGGTACAATAAACTCTGTGTGCTTTTCCATTCTTCTTGAAATAAGGGTTGCCATATCAGCAACCGGCTTACAACAACGGTAAGACTTGTCAAGAATGATTGTTTCGTCACAACGCATTTCGTACATATAGTTAGAGAACCCACCTGAAAATCTATACAAGGCTTGCATAGGGTCGCCCGCTACATACATTTCTTCTACATCTTTGAAGGCAGAATAAATTGCTCTCCACTGTAAAGGAGAGAAGTCTTGTGCTTCGTCAAGAATAAGAACCTTGGCGGGATTCTTGTAATTTGTATTTATTGCGTTCTCAATCATATCTGCAAAATCAATCATTTGCTCGTAGTTTGAAAGACCGCTTTTTACAGACTCATAAAAGAACTTTCTCTTTTGGAAAGTCTGTAAATCCATACCCGCCTTGTTTGCACCAACTGCGTCATTGTCTGTCATTGTATTCTTCATATAGTTTATTCCACGGATAACAGGAAGCATATCTACATCAAGAAACTTTGACATTTTGAAGCCGATTACATCATCAAGAACTTCATAATTCTTTTTGTATGATTTTTTAGACAGTGCGTGTACAGTTTGGAAAGACGTAAGTTTACTCATATTAATATGGGTTTTTCCCTTTACCTTACGCTTTCCGTGAGTAACCTGCCTTTTTGTGTATGACAGAAAAACAATGTCACTTGGCTCATAAGTATTCAGAAGTTCTGCATACTTATTTGCAAGCCAAGTCGTTTTGCCCGAACCGGGCACTCCGAAGATTACAGTTATTTTCATACCTCAAAAACCCAAACAAGAATTGCAGACCCCTGTTTACCGTTTTCGTAAATCTGCCTGTAAGCCCTGCGAGCACCGTATTTTTGTAGGATTTCTACAATTTCGGTACTCATACGGTACTTAGAACAGCCGAAATAATTGTTAATCATTTCAGAAGGCACAATCAAACTTTTGTGTCTCTTAAAGTAATAAGGCTCCCCTTTTTTATAGGCTTCTGTAAAAGTCTTATTACCACTGTCCATCTTCTTAAAATACTGAACCATTTCATCAAACTTCTCTTTTGTGATTTCCATATTAAACTCCTTTTTCTGTATCAAGAAATACTGTCGCACTGTCCAATATTTCTTCTTTTATTTCACTAGGAATATCTTCCTGTTCCACATCTTCACCAAGAAGAAAAGCACGGAAGTTCTCTTCCCACATAGTGTCTTTCGACACATCCAACATATATTCCTTCCAATCGCTTTCACTCTTGAAAAGGTATCTGCTACGAACGTAAAGGAATGAGCATTTGTATCCGTCTACTTCTCCGTTACGGACCTTAAATCCTAAGTGTTTCATAACAGAATAGAACTCACTCATGCTGTCTACCCTTATGTCTTTGTATCTTCCTGTCAGATAAGAACAGAAAGCAGAAGCGTGAACTATAAAGTTAGACGTAGCGGGGTCTAGGTAGATGTACCCTTGCATAAGTCTCTCGTACTCAAAGAAAGACGAAACAAGAACTCTGTCTCTTAAGTCTTCAATGATAATCTTATTCAGATTGTCAATATTAAGTTTTGCAGTATCCTGTTCCCCTACCACTTTCATATTGGCGAGAGCCTTATTTATGATACGCAACCAAGTACCGTTCTTTAATTTCCTTGGTAACGTGCCTAGGCTTCGCATACAGAGCCTCAAGAACCTATCTTGGTGAATTATATCAATCTCGTTATCAAAACGCATTGTAGAGCCGTTTACAGCCCATTTATAAAACACAGGTTCTTCTGTGTATTGCACAAGTTCACCGAACTCAAGTTCTGATATTTCGTTACTTGTAATTCCAAAGCGTCTGCCGATACACTTATCTTTATTGCACCAAGGGTTGTTACAGTTGAGCGGGGCAGTGTTCTTTTTCCACCACTCTGCCCGTTCCTTATCTTCGATAGGCAAACCCTTGGCATCAAGGTAAGGCTCTGCAAAGTCGGGCAGTGTGTTATTCACAAGAAAGTATGACTGAACACAGAAAGGAGCGTCAGAGTATGGCAACCCTTTTTCCCAAAAGTCAATGTTCTTTATTGTTACAGACTTCTTATAACAATACTGTAAAGCGTCTTCGATATAATCAAAGTGCTTTCCACTATCGTCAACAGGAGCAAAGTCAAGTGTTGCACAGAAGAACGGCAACTCATAATACTCGGGCTTTTCGATTTTAATATTGTAATAGTCTGCGACCCGCTTCAACTGAATAAAGGCATCTGTGTATTTATCTCGCAGAAAAAGGCAGACATATTTCATTCTGCCCCTTCTGAACTCCACCAAAGGAGTATCCCTTGGCAGAGTCCCGCTCTTGATTTCAGCAATAGAGAACCTTGTATTTTCTGTTGATACAAAAAGCCTGCAATCTCCCGACAAATGCTTTGAGTAGTCCGAAGCCATTGGGACACCTATCTGTGCGTTACCGTCAGTAAGGTACTTTTCTCCCGAAGAGAAGAACAAACTTTTGAAAGTCTCTAATATTGTGTATGTCACAAATCAACTCCATTTTTATAAACCAACGCTATAGACTCTTCAACATCAGAGAAAGCCTTCTGCCACTCGGCTAGACTTTCTTCTGACATTGGAAGACCACCTTTGTCTTTCATTTATCGCCCCTCTAAAGCCCTTTCAGTAGACCACCCATACTTGGTTATCCTTGCCTGTACAGTGTAATAATTAAGTCCTAACTCTTTACACCAACTCTTAATAGACTGAGTTCTCCCCTTGTAACTAATCAATTTTTCATTTTTTCTACTTTTACAAAACGCTTCTTCAACAGTCCAATGCAAACCGTTTAATCTAGTCGCAGTTCTGTGGTAGTCTAACCCAAGTTTTTTGCACCAATCCCTTAATGACAGAGTTTCACCTTTGTAAGTTATCATCCTAAAATTAAGGTTACATTCAAACTCAAAAGCCTCAGTTGGTGACATATTATACTGATGTATTCTACTGCTTATTTTGCCGTAATTTAGGTTTAGTTCATTACACCATTCCATTAAAGTTTTTGTACACCCCTTATACGTTATGTAATGATTTGTACGTTTATTATTACACTGCTTCTTTTGAGAAACCCACCTGCAATTACTAGGGGAGTAGCCTTTGTCATTGTCAATACGGTCTATTGTAAGATTATCAGTATATCCATTGGATAAAGCCCATTGTCTAAAGTTGTCAAAACTGCTAAGCCATTCATCACAAACAGTTATTCCTCTGCCACCATAATGTTTATAACATGGTACATTTTGGTTATAACACCTAGATTTCATATTTTTGTAAATACTCTTTAATCTACTATCCAAGTTCCGCCCCTACCCTTTTTTACGACCTTTACTAAAACTCCGAATTTGTAATACATAAGTTTTCTTTTTATTACAAACTGCGGTAGTACCATCCCTTTTACATCTTCAACTATATGTTCTTGAGTTGAAACAATATCATATTCCATATCACTTGTATATTTACATTCTCTAAATACGCACTTACCGTCTTTGAACTGCGATGGTATCAGAGTGTATGACACTTGTCTTACAAGGTTTTGTATCTCTCCGCTTGCTTCCAAAACCTTCAAGTAACACCACCTCTGATACTCTGTCGCACTGTCAAACTTTCCGTCTGCACTGTCAATCTTTGTTGCGTGGTACTTGTTAGCACCCATGTATCTTGGTCTCCTCATTCATAGTCCTCATACACAATAAGATAACCGTCTTCGGTAAAGCCAACAGTAACAATGTCGCACCCCATATAAATCAAAACTGTAAGTTCTATTTGACAGAAACTTAATAGTTTTTCCTTTTCCTCTTCGGTTGTTGCTTTCCAAAAAGAAACCTTCTGTTTTGCACTTGCAGAAAATACAAGACCAAAAAACATTAATAAAACCAACGCCAATTTCTTCATACTAAACCCCCATTTTTGTTAGGAAGAAAAACATAATCCTTAAAATCCAAGGACAAATACCAAGGCTTGTAAACACAATAAGCAATTTTGCCAACACCCCACCCTTTATTTTCTTGGAAAATAGAGAGTAAAAACTTGTAGCAATTACTGCAACGTCAAATATAAGTACAATTCCAAAAAGCAAGAACGCACTTCCATAACTAACAATATTCAAGATTTCCATATAACGCTCCTTATATTTATATTACACCACTACACCATTTTCGTCAAGGCACAATATCTTAATGCCAAGTTGAAAAGCGACATTGTATTCAAGGCAACAGCCCTTGCTGTTTTCCCAACCTTTTATGAAGTAGATATAGTCACAACTGCACAGTTGTTTAATATCTCTACGCATATAATCAGACCATCCCCAACCTTCAACAATACCGTCAGAGACAGGGTTTACAACATCATAGCCAAGTCCTGTGAGCCACAGTTCCGTACTATTGAAGTCGTTTTTATACTCCTTCTCGTCTCTTCCTGTGATTGGACCGGAAATATAAACCTTCGGCTTTTTATCTAAAATAAAGTTATACTTCTCTATCTTTTTGCTTGATTTCATAATTCCCCCTTAAGCCATTTAAGCCATTCTTCTCCATATTGCTCTTCTATTATTTGAAACGCTTTTTCGTCTCCTTCGCTTTCTGCGATAATACAGAACCGCTCAAACACTTCGTATCCGTCTATCATTTACAATCTCCTTTGTACTGTCTGATAATTTCGTCAGAAAGTTTTGCGATACCTTCATGGCAACTCTTTAACTCGGGACACTTGCCATCACGCCACCAACAACTAGGGCGACAGCAATATCCAACCGCCTGCAAGAAAGGGTTTCTTTTATCTGCTTTAAGAGTTTCTACCATTTCCCACATAAAATCTCTTGTGCGTTTCTCTGTCTTTTCACACAATCTCTGCTTTGCCATTTCGATAAAACTCTCTGCGGTATGGTCTTGCATAAAAAGTTTATCTTCGTATGGGTCAAACGAACGCTCTTTGCCTGTCCAATCGGGTCTACTGCTTTCAACTTCGGGCTGTGGGTGCCCCTTC
>JAEIGA010003887.1_pt1 | contig 23215 bp, 19 predicted proteins | sample 9270691 | NCBI WGS metagenome assembly JAEIGA01 (sample SAMN17057246, study PRJNA624740) | gut metagenome | biome: biome; isolation source: fecal sample | host: Bos grunniens | place: China: Xizang | collected 2019 | reverse complement strand
CCCATCTCGCCCGGAAGCCCCATAAGCTGCATAAGCGGGTCGAAAAAAGCACTTACATACGCTATACCGCCGGTTTCTTGAAGTACTTTGACCAAAATACTTATGGGTACTAGTATTTTGAAAAGAATTTTACAAGTCCTTCCCCATGGCTTCAGCACCGATAAAACAAACGATTTCAATACATTATCTTCTTTCATAAACATGTTACTACCTTTACATTCGGTGTGCAAAGATAAGATAATTATTTTGAAAAGAACTCATATAAACATTATATCCGAAAAAAAATCGTATTTTTGCAACATAATATGGACAATGTATAACACCAATAACACTATGAAAGTAGATGTAAACGAACGTATTGAGACAGCCAAGCAGCTATTCAAAAGCGGATATTCTTGTTCGCAAGCTGTAACGATGGCCTACGCCGATGTGTGCAACATGGAGCTTGAATATGCCTCACAGCTATCCATTCCCTTTGGCGGAGGTATAGCCCGCATACACGAGGTATGTGGCTGTGTATGCTCGATGGCATTGGTGGCAGGATTTATAGAGCCGGCACCCAACCCCAAAGACCTTACCGCAGTACAAAAAAGCCGCGCACTTACACGCTCTATGGCCGAGAAGTTTAGAGAGAAACACGGCGATATTGTATGCCGAAACCTACTGCAAAACAAAGAGCAACATTCATGCATAGACTATGTGGCCTTTGCAGCCGAAGTAATAGGATTGGCAATTAACGAGAAAGAGTAAAATTTTATATGTAGCAAAAAACAAAAGTATGACAAAAAAGTTGTACCTTTGTAATATGTATTATAACTTAAAACATCTCCAAAAATGATTGAATACGAATTACAACAGAGCGTTTCCAACGCATTAAAACAGTTATACAACCACGATGTTGCACCCGAAAACATCCTTCTTCAGAAGACCAAAAAAGAATTTGAAGGCGATTTTACAATAGTAGTATTCCCATATGTGAAGGCTGCCAAAAAGTCGCCCGAAGCAGTAGCCAACGAGCTGGGTGAATATGTAAAAGCCAACCTTGCCAACATCGAAAGCTACAACGTTATAAAAGGATTCTTAAACTTTGTGGTAAAAACCGAATATTGGCTTTCGTTTGTCAAGGACAATGTATGCAAATCAGACTTTGGATATGTTGCAGCCAACACAAGTTCGAGCCCTATCGTTATCGAATATTCGTCGCCCAACACCAACAAGCCCCTTCACCTTGGCCATATACGCAACAATCTTTTGGGTTGGAGTGTTGCCAAACTGCTACAAGCTGCCGGCAATAACGTAAAGAAAGTAAATCTCGTAAACGACCGCGGGATACACATATGCAAATCCATGCTTGCATGGAAACTCTATGGCAATGGTGAAACACCACAATCGTCGGGCATGAAGGGCGACCACCTTGTAGGTAAATACTACGTGCTTTTTGACAAGCACTACAAGGACGAGGTAAAACAAATAGCTGCTCAAAAAAACATAGCCGAAGACGAAGTTGCAAAAGAGTCGCCACTAATGCTTGAAGCCCAAGATATGCTTCGCCGCTGGGAAGCCAAAGACCCCGAAATAGTGGAACTGTGGACCAAAATGAACGGTTGGGTATACGAAGGTTTTGATGCCACATATAAGAAGATGGGTATTGATTTCGATAAGATATACTACGAATCCAACACTTACCTATTGGGCAAAGAACTTGTAACCAAAGGCCTTGAAAAAGGTGTACTGTTCCGCAAAGAAGATGGCTCTGTATGGGCCGACCTTACCGATAAGGGACTTGACCAAAAACTGTTGCTACGCAAAGACGGCACATCGGTATACATGACTCAAGACTTAGGTACAGCCCTATTAAGACACAACGATTTTGATGCCAAACAGCTGATCTACGTGGTAGGTAATGAACAAGATTACCACTTCAACGTACTGAAGATAATATTGGAACGCCTTAGCTTTGACTGGGCCGAAAAGATTTACCACCTATCGTACGGAATGGTAGAACTACCCAATGGAAAGATGAAATCGAGAGAAGGTACTGTGGTGGATGCCGACGACCTAATAGAAGAAATGATAGCCACTGCCGAAGCTATGAGCAAGGAACACGGACGCAACAACGACCTACCTACCGACGAAGCTCAAAAACTATACGCAATGTTGGCATTGGGTGCCTTGAAGTATTTCATACTTAAAGTAGACCCCAAACGGAACATGCTGTTCAACCCTGAAGAGAGTATAGACTTCAACGGCAACACAGGTCCATTTATACAATACACCCACGCTCGTATACGCTCTATCATCCGCAAAGCCCAAGAGCAACACAACCTTGCCATCGACGATACCCAACAGATGATAGACTGGACAATAGCCGACATCACTGCCAAGGAGAAAGAAATTATAAAAGCTATATATGACATGCCCAACGTTATACTGGAAGCAGCCAACAACTACTCTCCGGCAATGGTGGCAAACTATGTATATGATGTGGCTAAGAGTTTCAACAGTTTCTACCAAGACACTCCGATACTAAAAGAAACCAATGCCGACAATATGGTGTTCCGTTTATATTTGTGCAAGATGGTAAGCACAGTGGTACGCAACTCCATGGCAGTGCTTGGAATTGAAGTTCCGGAAAAGATGTAACAACCACAATGTGCAATATAATATAACATAGTAGCAATGCTTATAGAACCATCAATGTGGGAAGAAACCTACAAGGTACATAGTTTTCTTACAGACCGCTATTGTAGGCTGTCGGTGCCAGCCATATCACAATTGTTTCAAGAAACTGCCGAGGCACACACCAATGCCTACAATATGGGCTACCACTCCTTGATAGCCCAAGGCAAGGCATGGGTACTACTACGGGTATACTACGAAATATCAGCATATCCAAACATATACGAAGATATATCCATGCGCACATGGAGCCGTGGCTACAAAGGTCCAATAGCATTCCGTGATTTCGAGATAAGGAACTCGGCCGGTGAAATTGTAATAAAGGGAACATCCACTTGGTGCATTATAGACATCAATTCGAGGATGCCACAACGCTGCGACAAAGTTATAGACGGTTTCCCTATGTGCGACCACACTGCTGTTGGAAAAGAGATCACCAAACTATTGCCCAGCAACGAAGGAGGGATTGTAAATTCGTTCAAATCGCCCTTTATGGCCATCGATAAGGCACAACACACCAACAATGCCATGTACATACGTTGGGTAATGAACGCCTTGGAAGAAAACGACCAAAAAAGAAACATACGCTCAGTGGATATAAGCTATGTACGCGAAACACCTATGAACGACTTGATAACAATAAAACGCCACCTCCCTTCAGCCAACGAATACAACTTTGTATTAGAAAACAGTCGCGGACTATCTATGATATGTAACCTTATATTTGAGTAATCGTCACCACAATATAAAATAAAAAAGACGAAACCCCAAGCATAGGCTCAAAGGTTCCGTCTTTTTTTATCCATCACCTACTATTGGTAGGTATCTCTGTCTAACTTAGCTTGAATGCTTTCTGTATTTTCTCTACATAATCCAACTTTTCCCATGCAAAGAAGTCAACCTCCTTCTTCTGCTCTTTTCCTTTGCGATATAGTGTAACTTCTCGGCGGAAAGGGTCGCGTCCGAAATGGCCATACTTGGCGGTTTCAAAATATATCGGGTTCTTCAGCCCGAAACGTTCCACTATTGCATAGGGAGTCATGTCGAATATTTTTTTCACTTTTTCGGCAATCTGTCCATCAGTCATTGCTACTTTGGCAGTACTGTAAGTATTGACGTATAGTCCCACAGGCTGAGCCACCCCTATGGCATAAGCTACTTGTACAAGCACCTCATCGCAAACACCGGCAGCCACCAAGTTCTTAGCAATATGTCGTGTGGCGTATGCGGCGCTACGATCCACCTTGCTAGGGTCTTTTCCACTGAAAGCACCACCACCATGGGCACCACGTCCACCATAAGTATCAACGATTATTTTTCGCCCTGTAAGTCCTGTATCACCATGAGGACCACCAATTACAAACTTACCTGTAGGATTAACATGTAGCTTGTAATCTTTCTTTTCAAACAGTCGGCGGTTGTCTTCCGAAATTTTGGTAAGCACACGTGGTATAAGTATCTGCTCAACATCGTGGCGTATAGTTTGAAGCATATACTCTTCGGTGTCGAAGTCATCATGTTGTGTACTGATAACTATAGTATCTATACGCAATGGTTTGTTATCGTCACTATATTCGATTGTAATCTGACTTTTGGCATCCGGACGTAGATACTTCATCTCTTTTCCTTCCCTTCGTATGTTTGCAAGTTCAAGTAGGAATATGTGTGCCAAAGTTAGAGGCAAAGGCATATACTCTCTTGTTTCGCGACATGCGTAGCCAAACATCATACCTTGATCTCCAGCGCCTTGTTCTTTCAGTTTTGCTCTCTCAACACCTTGATTAATATCCGGACTTTGTCCGTGAATAGTACTGATAACTCCACACGAATTTGCTTCAAACATGTATTCGCCTTTGGTGTACCCTATTTTTTGTATCACATCTCGAACCGTCGATTGTACATCAACATAATCATGAGTCTTAACTTCGCCACTCACTACTGCCAAACCCGTTGTTACCAATGTCTCGCAAGCAACTTTGGCATCAGCATCACAACGTAGAAATTCATCCAATAGTGCATCACTTATTTGGTCTGCAACTTTGTCTGGATGTCCTTCGCTAACACTCTCGCTTGTGAAATAATAAGCCATATCTTTCTGTTTAAGTTTTATAGTTTTACCATCTGTTTGTCTACCATCCCTACAACAAAATAACAAAAGCATTGTTGCCAGAATATATTTTTGCACACAAGTGGACTTAAAGAAGTATTTGGAAAACCTTTAGGAGAAAAGATGTTATGTATTGTTTTAGCATTTTTTCTGTGTGGTTGCAATCAAATTCAAATCTATCCACTTTCAATTTGCAAAATTACTACTTTTTTTTCAACCGTCCAAACATATTGCTACAATATTTTTCACCATCTTCTTACATATACCATACCTCACAAATAATCAATCGCTTACAGTTCCATAAATTTTATTGTGAATCTTTGTTGTTTTCGATCTTAGAACATTTGGTTTGAGTTGTGTTTCCCTCCGTTTAATGTAATTTTAAACCCATGCCTCCTCGTTTTTCTCATGCAATGAAATAATACTAGATAAGGAAATACAATTTGGAGCTATTCGGTTCCGAAGTAGATACAATAAATAGAACCTTAGTGCGTTTATGGAAGTTATATAATTAATAATGTGTAGCAAGATGAAGCATGCTTTGATGATATTAGACCACTTTCCACCGTCATTTGCCCCTCGAATGGGCTATTTGGCCAAATATATGAAAGAAATGGGATGGGACGCTCGTGTATTTTCAGTGACTCATAGCACTGATACGGCTAAGTTCGATAATCTAGTGGGATTTGTTCGTGCCGAGGTTGTGCCTATGCCAATGTATTGCAACAATCATTCTTTCAACAGGTTGACAACCGAAGTTTTGGGCATGATTAAAGGTGGTAAATGTTGGAGCATGAATGACGATAGGATGTATAAGCACATTATAAAAAATATTAAGGGTGAGAAATACGATCTTGTAATATGTTCAACTGCTAGTTTTTTTCCGTTGTTCACATCACTGCGTGTAGCCCAAACCATGGGGTTACCATTGATATTGGATTTTCGCGATATATATGAGCAAGATCCATATATGTATCCTCGCAAAGGTGCGGCAGGCCTTTTAAGACGAATGCAGATAGGTATGCGAAACCGTATCATAACTCATGCTGCGGCTGTAACCACAGTATCGGAATGGCACAAAAATTTACTAGTTGCTTATAATGAAAATACACATCTTATTTTTAATGGATTTGACAACGAACTATTCTATCCTCACACCAATACAGATAGATTGTCGAGTTTTGTGATAGGTTATACTGGCAGTGTGTCGCCCACCAATTGCGAAGGCTCTCGAAATCCAGAAATTCTTTTTGATGCAGTACAACGCCTTTCAGCCGAAGGCATTATAGAGCCGAAAAAGTTTGCCATACACTTCTATACCGACGATGTAAGCAAAAACTATCTCCGTAGTACTGCTGAAAAATATGGTATAGCCGATTATGTGAAGATATATCAATGGATCGCAGCCAATGAAGTACCATCTGTATTGAGCAAATGTAGTATCCTACTTGTTTTGGTGGCGGCTTGCAATACCAATGGTGTAATGACCACCAAGATTTTCGAATACTTAGCCATGGGACGTACCACTATCTGTGTACCAAACAACAACAGCCCTGTAGCAAAACTAATATCAGATGCCAAAGCCGGAAAATCGTTCGACAATTCAAACGAACTATATCTCTACCTTATTGATAAGTACAACGAATGGAAAATAAACAGACGGATAAAATGCCACACAGACATGGACTATGTAGCTCAATTTTCGAGACAGAAACAAGCCAAACAATTCGTAAAAATATTCGAACAAGCAGTTGAGAAAAAAAACACAACCCAAAGAGTTCTGATACACAGCACAATAAGAACAAAAAAGAAAAAAAGTCAATGATTTTTTATCTCAAATAGAAAATTTATCCGTTACTTTGCAAAAGCAAACTAAGAGTTGTCACAACATTAAAATAGACTGCAACACATTGAAATAAAGATGTGTTAGCACGATGCTAAACATATATAAGATAATACACATAAACGTACTAAGAGAGTATAAAACCAAGATATGGCAAATAATTTAGTAATAGTTGAGTCACCGGCAAAAGCCAAAACGATAGAAAAATTTTTGGGTACTGCTTTCGTAGTCAAATCGAGCTACGGACACATACGCGATTTGGCAAAAGCAGGAAAAGGCATAGACACAAAAAACAATTTCGAAATGCAGTACCTTATATCGGACGACAAACAGAAAATTGTCAACGAACTTATGAAAGCTGTTTCCAAAGCCGATATGGTGTGGCTTGCTTCCGATGAAGACCGAGAGGGAGAAGCTATTGCATGGCACTTGAAAGAGACTCTGAAACTTTCGGATGATAAAACAAAGAGAATAGTATTCAATGAAATTACAAAAACAGCAATACTCAATGCCATCAATAATCCTCGTAGTATTGACATGAATTTGGTGAACGCACAGCAAGCACGCCGTGCACTGGATCGCTTGGTTGGTTTTGAGATTTCTCCCATTCTATGGCGAAAAATCAAACCGGCGCTATCAGCAGGTCGTGTGCAGAGCGTAGCCGTACGTTTAATTGTGGAACGTGAAGATGATATCCGAAAATTCAAATCGAAATCATACTTTCGTGTAATAGCCATATTTGATATACCCAATAGTAAGAAAACTTTGAAAGCCGAACTATCACAGCGTTTCGACAAAGAAGAGGATGCCTACAAATTCTTGGAAGCTTGCCAAAACGGAACTACATTTGTGGTAAACAATGTAGAAAAGAAAGCTACCAAACGTAGCCCGGCACCACCGTTCACAACTTCAACCCTTCAACAAGAAGCTGGTCGTAAATTAGGATTTCCGGTAGCTCGCACTATGCAAGTAGCACAACAACTATACGAAAATGGGTTTATTACCTACATGAGAACTGACTCGGTAAATCTTTCGGATTTGGCATTAAGTATGGCAAAAGAGGAAATAACAAAATTATACGGTCACGAATATTTGAAAATACGCAAATATCAAACCAAAACAAAAGGTGCACAAGAAGCACACGAAGCCATACGTCCAACCAATATGGCCAACACAACAATATCGGGCGACCCTTCGCAAAGACGCTTGTATGAACTTATATGGAAACGCACCATAGCTTCGCAAATGAGTGATGCCGAATTGGAAAAAACAAATATATCAATAGACATCTCGACCCGCAACGAAAAATTTACAGCAACTGGCGAAGTAGTATTGTTTGACGGATTCTTAAAGTTATACATGGAATCAACTGACGACGAGCAAACCGAGCAAACCGAAAACGTATTGCCTCCATTAAACAAAGGAATGCAACTAGCTATGAACAAATGTGAAGCCACCGAACGTTTTACTCAACATCCTGCAAGATATACCGAAGCCAGCCTTGTAAAAAAAATGGAAGATTTAGGAATAGGCCGACCATCAACATACGCCTCTATAATATCTACCATACAGCAACGAGAATATGTACTAAAGGAAGATAGAGACGGTACAACAAGAGAATACACCACGTTGACTCTCTCAAAAAATCATATCGGACACAGTGTGGCCAAGGAAAAGACCGGCTATGAAAAAGGTAAACTATTCCCTACTGATATAGGAACTATCGTAAACAGTTTCTTGTTACAACACTTCGAAAATATAATGGACTACAATTTCACAGCCATCGTTGAAAAAGATTTCGACGACATTGCGTTGGGACACAAGGAATGGAAGAACGTTATCGCAGATTTCTATAGTCCATTTCATGAAAATGTAGAGCGCACAAACGAAACGTCACAACGTGCTAGCGGAGAACATCTGTTGGGTACAGACCCTAAAACCGGTAACAATGTGTATGCCAAAATAGGTCGTTATGGTGCCATGGTACAGATTGGCGAATCCAACACTGAGGAAAAGCCATTGTTTGCAGCACTGAAAAAAGGACAAAGTATAGATACAATAACACTCGAAGAAGCCCTAGAACTCTTCGCTCTACCACGAATAGTAGGAACTATGGAAGATAAAGATATGACTGTTGCAATAGGACGTTTTGGGCCCTATGTAAGACACGATGGCAAATTCTACTCTTTAGATAAAACAGACGATCCTTATTCCATAACCGATGAACGTTGCGTTGAAATAATAACAAAAAAACGTAAGGAGAATGAAGAAAAGGAAAAACTAATGGCCCTACTACCTAAAACAATAGGCGAACATGAAGGTGAAACTATAACTTCAAACATTGGAAAATTTGGCCCTTATTTGTCCTACAAAAGCAAAAACTATAAACTTCCAAAAGGTACAAACCCACTGGAAGTAACTATGGATTATGCTATGACAATAATAAATAAACCCAAAGCGACCAAAAAGAAGTAAGAATTATATCATCCTCCAAATACATACTAAAAGCACTTTGTTTACGATTTTGCAAAACAAAGTGCTTTTATTTTTGTTATGGTTGATGAAAAAACAAAAGCGTATTTTTATGAAATCTTCATTTTACAACTACATAATCTTAATGGCATTAGCAGGTTTCTTCAACGATAGCATGGCTCAATGCGAACCATGGTGTCAAGGTTGGGGAAGCACATATGTGTCTTACAATGCCTATCCTCATAGTTTATGGTGGCATAGACATCAAAAACAACGTATATACAAAGAAGCAAGTGTAGGACAATATTCGGAAAATAATCTTGCAGATAACATTGTGGCGCTCCAAACGCCTCCAAGTATAAAATCAAACATCCAATATTTTTACGGCAACGGTACATTTTATATAGACTATAACGGCGGTTACATTGTTGTGCCGGCACCTATAGGCTACACCGTGCCCGGAATACCATACAATAGTAATCATTTTAAATACAAAAATACTGTATACGACTATTATGGAGGTAATTTCTTTGTAAAAAACTCCAATAACTACTATACGACAGTAAAAGCCCCTTTGGGAATATTACTCCCTGAACTTCCCAAAAACTCCATTATTATGAACGATGGTAATGGCGACATCATTTACAGACAAGGAAATACATATTATCAACCTCGTAATTTGTACGGAGAAATATGGTTTCAAGTAGTAGGAAACTAACCCATAACATAAAACTAGATGAAAAAAAAGACAATCATATTAATATCAATGGGTATTGTATACTTTTGTAACAATGAAATTGTAGAAGCTCAACGTAGAGGTATGGGACGACATACTATGCCATCACACCGTATACCCAATAGGCCACCACGCCCTAGACCATCTATGGCAAACCGCCCGATAAATAATATTCGCCCTCACAGACCTATAGCAAGACCTCCTCACATACACCACAACCCTATATACCATCCTAGATATTGGTATCATCACCCTACTCCATACTATTGGGGTAGCAATTGGCATCCAATTGGATCATTTATAGGCACTATTGCCACTGTATCTTTGGCCACTGCCATAGCAGCAGATATAGCCTCGCAAGTAGCACAACCTATTTATTACAACGATGGTGTATTCTATCACAAACAAAACGATGGCTATATTGTAATAGCACCTCCTATCGGCTATGGTGTGGAAACTCTGCCAAACAACACATTCACTACCTCATACAACGGTGAAACATACTATTATTATAATGGTACATTCTATCGCAAAGATATGAATAGATACGTAGTGGTAAGCCCTCCAATAGGGTGTATAGTGCTGAACCTTCCAGCCGATGCCGAAGAAATAACCAACGATGGTTTTGTTTATTATTATTCCAATGGTACATACTATCAACCGGTAAACGAAAACAATACGCCTGCTTACCAAGTAATTGAATATATTGGAGAGAAATAAATCTTTCCTTCAACCTTAGGAATTTATAATATACAAGCATCGGATAGATAATGTTTCTATTTCCGGATTTCCAGCCATGGATTAATTAGCCATATTTACACCCTACCGTCAATCGTTTCATAGTAGGGTGTCACGAGCGTGATGGTATACCATCAATTTTCAGACAATAATATGATTCAAAAATACATCGTGATGTAAACAAAATTCCCTCGTGATGTAGATTCAACTGGGTCGTGATGCAGATAAATTTACCTCGCGATATAAATTTCACTCCCACATATATTGCATTTTAATTCATATAGCAAAAAATTGTTGCAAGTTTTATAGAAAAAAAACATGGACAATCGAAGAATTATACGAACTAGCAAAATAAAAAATATTTTTCACTCAATCAATATGTTATATATATATATCAATTTTAATGCAAATAAATTGCATTTTTTTTGTATCTTTGCAAATTAATTCTTTACGCAACAATAGATGAAAGAAAATAATAACATATTGGGATACAAACGAATTGACGAATATAATGATGAGACAATACAGGAACTTGCCGCTCATTATAAGGAGATTTTACGCCTTATAGGCGAAAATCCGGAGCGGGAAGGACTAATTGATAGTCCGGTTCGCATAGCTAAAGCAATGCAATTCTTTACTCACGGCTATGACTTAGAACCTGAAAACATCATCAAATCAGCAGTATTCACCGAAGATTATAAGCAAATGGTTCTTGTAAAAGACATTGAAATATACTCTTTGTGTGAACATCATTTGGTTCCCATTGTTGGAAAAGCTCACGTTGCGTACATTCCAAACGGAAAAATAGTGGGATTGAGCAAAATTCCTCGCGTTGTTGATGCATACGCTCGTCGTTTGCAAGTACAAGAACGCCTAACAAAACAAATAAAAGATTGTATCCAAAATACCCTCAACCCACTTGGAGTAGCTGTGGTGATAGAAGCTCAACATTTATGTATGAGTATGAGAGGAGTACAAAAACAAAACTCTGTAACAACAACATCAGATTTTACAGGAGCTTTCTTAAAAAACAAATCTACTCGCGAAGAATTTATGCATCTTATAGGAGTAAATTTAATGTAATCCATCTAAAAAATCGAAAAGACATGAAGATAAATAACAAGATACTAGTAGCTATAGTTCTTTTGATAGGCACAACTTTCAGTGCAAATGCACAGTTGTCGCATACACAAAAAGGTGCTGTTGATGAAAAAGCAAAAAGCATCCTATCTAAAGCAAAAGATAAGATAAAATCATCCAATGGCATAAGTTTCACATCACAAATAATAATCAAAGACCAAGAGAAGAAAGAAAAGTCGCGTCAAAAAGCAAGAGTACTACTATCAAAAAATAAATATCAAATACTTGTAGAAAAACACGTATTCTACTGCGATGGTAAGACAGTATGGCACCACAATAAGGAAACCAAAGAAGTTATTATCAATAATATAGAAAAGGAAGAAGATAATATTCTGAATCCATCAAAACTTTTTGATAACTACGAGAAAAATTTCAAAGCAAAATTTATACGTGAAAATGAAGATGGAACTTTTGTGATAGACCTCACTCCTACCAAAGGAAAAGAATATCATAAAATAAGACTATTGATAGACAAAAAGAGCTATCAATTGAAAAATATGGCAATGTATTATTATGATTCTTCACAAACCGAATACACTATAGAGCAATATAGAACAGATGTAACAACTAGCGAAGCAGACTTTGTTTTTAATCCTGCCGAAAACAAAGGTATTGAAATAATCGATATGAGATAAAAATTTCGGAGTTATATAATAAATTAAAGGCCGGATATACTACATATAATCACTTAATGAAAGATAAACGTTGGATAGTACAAAATAATTACGATAGAAACGAGGTTGAAAAACTTGCTACAGAACTCAATGTTGACAAAGTTATTGCTACTCTGCTTGTTGAAAGAGGAATAACTACATTTGAAAAAGCTCGAGAGTTTTTCCGTCCGAGTTTAGACTATCTTCACGACCCATTTCTTATGAAAGATATGGATCGTGCTATCTTGCGTGTAAACAGAGCCATTGATAACAATGAAAAAATATTGGTTTATGGCGACTATGACGTAGATGGAACAACAGCGGTATCGTTGGTTTATACATATTTAAACTCATTCTACAAAAATATAGACTATTATATTCCGGATAGAGACACAGAGGGATATGGTATCTCCTTTCAAGGAATTGAATATGCTGTTCGCACCAATGTATCGTTGGTCATAGCATTGGATTGTGGGATAAAGGCTTTGGAACAAATAAAGTATGCTGCAGAAAAAAATATAGATTTTATTGTAGCAGACCACCATTTACCAGGCGATGAACTTCCAAAAGCATACGCTATATTAGACCCAAAACGTTACGATTGTAACTATCCTTACAAAGAATTGTCGGGTTGTGGTATAGGATTTAAACTTATTGAAGCACACTTAGAACAAAAACTCGGTGTAAAACTATCAGAAAACATCGATCCGACGAATAGCAAAAGACTACAAATAAAAGAAAATATAAAACGAAAATTGCTCCCATACTTAGACTTAGTTGCTGTAAGTATAGCTTCTGATATAGTTCCTATTATGGGCGAAAATAGGGTATTGGCATTTTATGGTTTGAAAGTGCTAAACAGATGCCCTCGTGCAGGTTTGGAAGCAATCCTATTCTATAGCAATATAGCTCCCAAAAATACTAATAATACACATGAACCTAAAGAACTCAACAATGAACAATATTTCTGCAAAGAACTAAATATTAGCGACCTTGTGTTTCTTATAGGTCCTCGTATAAATGCAGCAGGACGAATACATAGTGCGCTAAATAGTGTAAGACTTTTAATTTCAACCAACATAAACGAAGCAAAAGTAATAGCACAAGAAATAGATATATATAATAAAGAACGTAAAGATTTGGATAGTATGGCCACAGAAGAGGCCAAAGAGATATTAACGAATGATATAAATTTCAAGAACAAAAAATCTATAGTTCTTTATAAAGATTCATGGCACAAAGGTGTAATAGGAATAGTAGCCTCACGTTTAGTGGAAGCATACTATAAACCTACAATTATATTCACCAAATCTAATGATTTGATAACAGGTTCGGCTCGCTCTATCAAAGATTTTGACATACACACTGCTCTTGAACAATGTGCCGACTTACTCGAGCACTTTGGTGGACACAAATATGCGGCAGGTGTATCCATAAAACCGGAAAACTTCAAAAAATTTGTACAAAGATTTGAAGAAATCGTAAATCAAACAATACGAGATGACCAAATGACTCCGGAAATAGAAATAGATGCCATTATAAGTTTTGCAGAAACTTGGAATCCTAAATTTCTAAGAATACTTAAGCAGTTCTCACCTTTTGGTCCTGAAAACATGACACCTGTATTTCAAACCAATAATTTGGTAGACACTGGTCAAGCTCGAGTTGTTGGTAGCAAACATTTGAAGTTTGGTGTTATTCCATTAAACGAACGTTTTTACGAAATACCTTCTATAGGTTTCCAACTAGGCAACCATTATGATAACATTCGTGCAGGGAAACAATTTTCTATATGCTATCATATAGAAGAAAATTTTTGGAATGGCAAAACAGAATACCAACTCAATGTGAAAGACATTCGCTTTGAATAAGTTTAAATATTTATAGATTATAGTTTTTGCTTTAATCGTACCATATTTCCCAACTTTTCTTTGCTTGCATAATAAGCATATCCATGCCATTTTTGATAATTGCACCCCTCCTTTCTGCTTCTTTTAGTAACATTGTTTTTGGGGGATTATATATCAAATCATAAAATAAATGTTTAGAAGTTATTGCTTCAAAATTCAATTGTGGATAAGTCGCTGTATTCGGATACATACCAACAGGTGTTGTATTTATTATCAGTAAATGTGAAGAAATAATTTCAGATGAAAGGTGCTGATAGTTTATTACTTTTCCATCTTTCTCTTTTTCCCTACTTACAAATAGATAATCAATATTCAGCCTATCCAAAACATATGCCACAGCTTTCGATGCACCACCTGTACCTAATATAATAGCACTATCATGATACGATTGTAACAACGGTAGTAACGAATTTTCAAATCCATATACATCAGTATTATATCCTTTCAATACGGGAGCATCTGAATTATAATCCAACTTCACTACATTCACAGCTCCCACAGTTTTGGCTTCTTCACTCAATTCATCTAAAAAGGATAAAATAGATTGCTTATATGGAATAGTAACGTTCAATCCCAAAGGATGTTTGGAACTAACAAGCTGAGTAAGCATATCGATTGATTCCAACTCATACAAGTCGTATGAATATCCCGGTTTATCTTTGAAATAAGCATCAAAATATCGTTTAGAAAATGAATGAGAAAGTGTTTTACCTATCAATCCGTATCGTTTCATAGCATTGATAAAATCATTCAAACATTATTTTATTGTATAGCTGAGATTCCTCAACTATTATTTCAACATCTTTCGGAAAAGTTTCTTCTTCTATTTTCGTATTGGTATTACGAAGTACAACTGTTTTTATATTGTCACAACCATAAAATACATCTTTATCCAAATATTCTAAACCGTATGGCAACTTAACCTTCGTAAGAGATTTACAATTATAAAATATCGATTCATTCAGATAGTTTACCTTTGGAGGTATAGATATCTCCTTCAAACTGATACATCCGCTAAATGTTCCACCTCCGCTATCGTCATAATCACAAATTTCTAACACCGAATCCGGAAGTGATATTTTCTCCAACTTTTCGCAACCGGCAAATGCATAATCTCCTATTTTTTTCAATGAAGAATATTCGCCTATATTCAAAGTAACCAGATTTTTACAATTTTCAAATGCACATTTCTTGATTGCAATTACATTGTCGGGAATATCCACTGTATCTAAATTTTCGCAATTGGCGAAAGTATAATCTTCTATTCTCAACAAATACATAGGTAAAAATACCTTCTGTAATTTCATACAACCCGAAAAAGCATACGGATTTATATAGGATAATAATTCCGGAGCAATAAATGTTTCATAATCGCTCGAACAGCGAATCAATGCTGTTTGATACTTATCATACAAACAATTATCTTCCGTAGAAAACCATGCATTATTCTCGTCAACAACAATTTTTGCCAAATTTTCGCACCCCTGAAATGCCGACGAATCTATTTTTTTAACCGTCGATGGTAAACGTATCTCTCTCAATGTCACACAATACGCAAAACTATCATCCTCTATTACTTTTATACCTTCGGGCAATTCGATTCTATTCAACGATGTACATTCCGCAAACGACCCTCTGCTACATCTTTTCACTTGAGAAGGAATTATAACTGATTTCAGCGACTTGCAACCTTCGAATGAACAACGTCCAATTTTTGTAACTGAATCGGGAAACGAAACATCCGAAAGAGATGTACATCCTTGAAACGCACAAGACAATATCTCCTTCGTATTATTAGAGAAATATATCTTTTTCAAGGCTTTTGAGCGATGAAAAGCATAATTTCTGATAGTAATTACTGTTTCCGGCACCACATATTCTTCTATATCAGTGGCTACTTTTATAAGTATAGTCTTTTCGATATTAAACAAAGCCTTACCATCTTCAGATGTCGAAAAATATTGATTTTCGTAACTTGCAGTGAAATGACTTAATGACGAAGTATTACGAAAGGAATCACGAGATATTACTTTCAATGTGGAAGGAATAATTATTCCAGTAAGTTTAGTACAGTATCTAAAACAATTAGATGCTAATATTTCCACACCTTCCGGTACTTCCAACACACCTTCATATTCCGGTGAACAAGAGACTAAAACTGTACCCATACATGCATATCGCAACATAGCAGACGGTGCAATATCTGTATTATCGGGCTCAAATAATTGCACTCTTTCTTCAATATCTTCATTTAATGAATAATCGTCATATTTATACTCAGTCATAATTCTATTTATCAAAGTGTTAGATTGCAAATAACTATAAATTTATCAAACACAAAGATACATTTTTTTATGGAATTATGATATAAAAGAATAAAACAATTGCTTGTTATAGTTTGCAACAATATTTTATGTTCCCGAATACTCTTGATCTAACGTATTTATTTCTAAAGGTTTCATGGTTAAAACCGGTATTTTTGAATTCATTACTATCTGATGCGTATATGTTCCAAAAAGAATATTTGTCACTGCTTTTTCTTGTTTTGTCATTACCGCAATCATATCAGCATTCTTTTCTTCGGCAAATGATAGTATTTCCTTTGCAAGATTTTTTGTTTTTCGGTACTCTGTTTCATATTCAACTTGATTATTGACAAAAAATCGAGACACCTGCCATACGTATTCTTCCACCTTCTCGACGTGCGAATCTTCGGTTGATGTAAGCAGTCCCAATATGTATATATATGATCCAAAACCCTGTGCCAGCCATGCAATAATAGGTGCTTTCTCACGCGTGGAAAAAGTGAAATCAACAGGGAAAACAATGTGTTTAAACCCTATAACATCATCACTGTCCAATGGTACCGTAAGCACCGGACATTTAGCCATTTCCACCAATCTCGATGCATTATTCTTGGTCCAACGAGTTTCAAAACCACCTACATTGTGTGTACCTATTATCAGCAATGCAGCTTCTTCAAAATTAGCCTTTTCAGCCAAAGCCTCATACACTTTTCCCTCCACTATCGAGTATATCAATCTTTCGGGCGATAATCTATTACTATTTTTCGAAACTATGGTTCGCAAAATCTCTTCAATACGCTGACGTATGGTCTCTTTTGCTATCTGAATCAAATCATCTAACGAATTGTCGACCCACACCAATTCCAGCACACAATCACTCTTTTCGGCCAACGTAAATGCAACATTTAATGCACAATCGGTATTTTCAGTAAAGTCGTATCCTAATATTATTTTATCCATAAAAACGATTTTTGTTCGATAAAACATCTTTATTTGTATTTTTGTTCGTTTTTTTAGAAGTTTCCTATAGTTGTGTGTATTTTTATACCCTACTGTCAATTATTTCATGATAAGGTGTCAAGAGCGTGATGATATACTGTCAATCGCCAGCTGATATACTGCCACAAAATTCCCTCGCGAAGTAGATGCAACTTATAGGTGATGCAAACAAATCTACCTCGTGATGCAAATTTTACGCCCTCACCTTGCAGCATTTTTATTTGTATATCAACGAAATTTGCAGCTACAATATCAACATGCAAACAAAAGATATGCTACAAATTAGATGTCTTGTATCTTTTTGTTGAAAAAAAATCCCAAACTCTAAAAAAAATGTCGTATCTTTGTACGTGGCTAATATAAGTCAGTTATTGTCCATTTAACACGACAACAATATTGATTTTTTGCTGTTTATGCAAACTCTTTAGTCCTTTTTTCAGGTAGTAATTACGGCTTTTTTTTAATAGTAAAGCCGATTTTCACCTACAAAATAACAAATCGTTAGACAAAAAAACAATCATAGTAATGGCAAAATCGGAGAAACGTAAATACAAATATAAATTTGACCCTACTACACTAAGCTACATAAAAGTAAGAGTAGGTATAAAAGAAAGATTAAAAGAAGTATCATTTGGTCTTGCCTTTGGAATTGTATCGGCCGTTGTAATCACCATCCTAAGCTACAAAATTATTGATAGTCCCAAGGAAAAAGCGCTTAAGCGTGAGATAACGCAGTACAAACACCAAATAAACATCCTGAATAAACGTACAGAACAAATGTCTGAAGTTTTGGAAGACATTGAAAACAGAGACGACAATATATATCGCACCATTTTTGAAGCTGAACCTATTTCTAAAAATATACGCAGAAGTGGCATAGGCGGAGTGGAACGCTACAGTGATCTGAAAGGCTACGACAACTCGCAGGCTATCATCAGTCTTACAAAAAAAGTCGACGACTTGTCGAAACGTTTATATATACAATCAAAAAGTTTTGATGATGTATACAAAATGGCAAAAACCAAAACTGAACGAATGACGTCATTGCCGGCCATAATGCCACTCAATAAGAAAAACAGTCGAATAGTTTCGGGATTTGGTATGCGATACCACCCCATATTACACTATCGTAGAATGCATACCGGTATAGACCTTGTGGCTAAGAAAGGAACACCGGTATATGCAACTGGTAATGGAAAAATAGAAGTTGCGGGCAAGGGTGGAAACAAATATTCCGGTTATGGAATTGTGATTGTTTTAAATCATGGCTATGGCTATAAAACATTGTACGCCCACTTGAGCGAAGTAAATGTAACAACTGGACAAACAGTAAAACGTGGTGAAAAGATAGGAGAAGTAGGTAGTACTGGTCTATCACAAGCACCTCACCTACACTACGAAGTGATACAAAATGGCAAAAAAGTAAATCCGGTTTATTATTTCTTCAACGATTTGAGTATAGAAGAATACGAAAGTGTGATAGAAGAAGCTAATGCCGAAAACCAATGTCTATCATAACAATATATATTTGATATACAAAACAAAGTTTAATCTTAAATAGTTGATACATCATAAAACGATAAAAAATAAACACCGTGCTGTTTATTTTTTATCGTTTTATTTTTTTCTATATCTAAAAAAAAACGTACTTTTGCAAAATGATAAAGGCATGTTATTTGACTCTTCATACCTTTATTAAATAATAAAATAAAGGGTCATAACACATAAATTTTATACAATATGAAGAAAGTATTTTTAGCTTTGATAGCAGTAATGGCTATCGGAACAAGTACAACATTTGCACAAAAAGCTATCGGTTTGCGTTTTGGTGGTGGTAGCTTGCTAGGTGCTGAAATCTCTTATCAACAAGACATGGGTGGCAACCGTTTGGAAGGCGACCTTGGTTTTAGCTTTGGCGACCACAGTTCTTACATTTCTGCAGTAGGTATCTACCAATGGAAATGGAATATCGTAAGCGGTCTTAACTGGTATGCAGGTCCCGGAGTTGCTTTAGGTTTATATATGAGCGACATAGCCGACTACAGCGGTTTATCATTAGGTATTGGTGGCCAAATAGGTCTTGAATACGACTTCAGTACTCTTGGTGTTCCTTTGTTACTAAGCGTTGATGCTCGTCCAATGTGGAACGTTGTTCGTCCTGCACATTATGGCAGTTTTGGCTGGGGTACATGCTTAAGCCTTCGCTATTTGTTTTAAAAAATGAACAACAGATTAGTTATTTACAGATATAATTACGATTTTTTAAAAAAAACACGTTCTATCAGAACGTGTTTTTTTTTGTATCCATAAATCCAAAGCCTACACTTACCACTCATAACCCTGCGGTTTACGACCCAAAAGTGCCATAGTTAGGGGGCAAAACTATGGCACTTTTGATACCTAAACCACAGGGTTATGATGCTAAAGCATGGGAGTGGCAAAATCAAAGCATAAAAATCTTTTATCAAAAGTACATTTATTCAAAAAAATATATGTAACTTTGCACACCAATGGTAGTGTATGATATTTACACATATATTATTATCTATCAACAAAAAAAATGAATTTTATAAACAAACTTTTTGATAACAAACAAAAATAAAAAAACAAAAAAAGAAACAGAAAGAGATATAAAATAGACATATAATTATTATAGCGTAAGGCGTTAATGCTTAATTTTGGTAATGTGATTTTCCGACAACTTCACAAAAAGTAACTATAAAGAAAGCGTAAACGCTCACGATTTTATCGTGGGCTTTACTTATTAGTTACTTAGGAAGTCGGAAACCTCACATTACAATAAGAAAGTTCCACGATTTTTTATTGCCTATATGCGAAGGTTATAAATAGAAGGAGGAATTTTACTACTAAACAGATAATAAGTAAAATATAAATATAATCATAAAACCCGATGGGCTGAAATGGGATATAACATCAGCAAAGAAATAAGATGAGAAAAACATTGTTATTGATGGGATGTGCTGTATTGATAGCAGCAACATCATGCAGCAAAAAAGGAGTTCCGCTGGCTTCGGGCGAGGTTGAAGTAATTATTCCATGTTCCGGACCGGACTATAGCACCAACAAAAAGCACATACGAGCATCGGGTATGGGTATGTCCGGCGATATGAATATGGCAAAGAAAAAGGCTATGGCCGAAGCCACATCGGCACTTGCAAGCACTTTGAACACATTGGTAGAACGTGTGGCTACAAACTATGCTAGCTCGTATCAGATGGGCGAAGCCGAAGAATCAAAACAAAAATATGAAGATATGGCCAAATTGGTTGTGAAAGAAAAACTGACCGGCATACGCACAATATGCGAAAAAATAACACGTGCCAACGACGGAAAATACAGAGCATATATAGCTTTGGAACTTGAAGGTGAAGAACTTTTGAGAGGTATCCACAATTCGATGTCGAAAGGAATGACCGGCGAAAACAAAGTTCGTATAGACTATGAATACGAAAAATATAAGCAAGAGTTTGACAAAGAAATGGAACGTTTGGAAAAACAAGGATACTAAATAATAATAACAGTTTGAGAAGTAGCTATCGACTGCTTCTCAGGCTGTTGAAACATTCATTATAGATAAAAAACTGTATGAAGAACATAGTTACAGCATTGCTTTTTGCCTTATTGACATGCAATGTCGTTGCCCAAAACATAGATGTAGCAGAAGTGAAAAACAGTGGCGAATACCTGTGGGGCGAAGGCAATGGCTCCACAATCAACAAAGCCGACAAAGAAGCACTTAGTGCCTTGGTATCGCAATTATCAGTAGCCATTGAGGTAGGTTTTGAACAACATTCCGAAGAAAGCGACGATGAATTTCACGAACGTGTACAATCCATCGTCAAAACCTATTCGAGCGCCAAACTTGCCAATACCCAACGCATTGTTGTTTCGGACGAACCCAATGCCAAGGTGATACGCTATATATCCAAAAGCGAGGTAGCAAAACAATACGAAAATCGTCGAAAAAAAATACTACAATACGTTGCGGATGCTGAAAAGGCAGAAGATAACGTTCAAATATCGGATGCTCTGCGTTTCTACTATTGGGCTTTATGTCTACTTAATTCATACCCATATTCCGACACCATACATCACAACAACGGCGATATACTGAAAACATATATCCCCAAGCGTATCAATGGGATATTCGGAGGCTTGGCAGCCTATATCGGCGAAGTAGAAAAAGAGACCAACAAACAAAATGTAGAACTTTTGATAACCTACAACAATAAGCCCGTTCAAAACTATGACTACACATACTTTGATGGTCAAAACTATTCCAACATCGTAAGTGCGAAAGATGGAAGAGGCATTATAGAGTTATCGGCCATGCACGACCTGAAAGACATACGCTTGAGAAGCGAATATGCCTTTGAAAGCGAAGCCATGCTGGACGACGACCTTATGCAGGTGTTTGAAGAAATGGAAGAAGAAATACCATTTCACAACAATAAAATTTTGGTTCAAAACAATAAAAACAAAGAGACCAAAGCACTATTGGCAAAGAAAAACGAGGAGCATAGAACCAATGAGCAAGCTGTGTTTGAACCAATTGCCGACACCATTGGCTACTTAGATATAATAAAGGCATTGGAACAAGCAATACGAACAAAAAATTATACAAGTGTAAAACAACACTTTACCCCCGAAGGCTACTCTATGTTTGATGCCCTTATGAACTACGGCAATGCCAAACTGATGACCAACAACGGCTATTCGTTCTATAGTGCCGACGGCTGTGTAATATGCCGGAGTATGCCAATACGTTTCAGCTTTAAAGGCAACAAAACCTTTGTAGAATCAATAGTATACGAGTTTGATGAAAACAGAAAAATAAAATCGCTGTCGTTTCAGTTGGAGCAAGAAGCCATTGCCGACATATCCAACAAAACACGATGGAGCAAGGAAGCAAAACACGTGCTTGTGCGTTTTTTGGAAAACTACAAAACGGCATACGCTTTGGAACGTAAGGACTATTTGAACCAAATATTTTCGGACGATGCCCTTATCATTGTAGGCTCGGTGGTGAAAAAGCCTACAGCATTGGACAAACAAGTAGTACTTTTGAACAACAAGCAAGTGGAATTTAACCGCTATACCAAAGCCGAATATATCAAAAACCTCGAACGTTGTTTTGCTCGAAACGAGTTTATAAACCTGCGTTTTACCGAAAACGATATCAAAAAAGTTTCCAACGACAAGGAAGTTTATGGTATACAAATAAAGCAGGATTACTTCTCCTCTACCTACGGCGATTCGGGTTATTTGTTTTTGGCTGTAGATTTGGAAGTGTCGGACAAACCTGTTATCCATGTTCGTACATGGCAACCCGAACGAGACGAGGAAGGTAAAATATTCAGCATTGTAGATTTTGACTGGGAATAAAGAACAACAAAACAATATAACTAAAATGATACGTATTAGAACTATAATGCTTCTTATTGCACTTATGCTCCCCCCGGCAGGCATAGCACAAGAAATAAAAATTGAAGATTTTCAAAAGCTGGAACGGGATATGAGTGCACGCACCGCCAAGGTGAAAGATGTAAATGGTGATTTGTGTGCACTGCTGAAGATAGAAACCACCGAAAAAGGTTTTGAGTTTAGCGGT
>JAEIGA010003886.1_pt1 | contig 23215 bp, 15 predicted proteins | sample 9270691 | NCBI WGS metagenome assembly JAEIGA01 (sample SAMN17057246, study PRJNA624740) | gut metagenome | biome: biome; isolation source: fecal sample | host: Bos grunniens | place: China: Xizang | collected 2019 | reverse complement strand
TGCGTCATCATCGTAGTAGCCGCAAAGTGATCCCCAGATAGTGTTGACCCAAACCTTTGAACCACCGTCAATGACAGCCTTCATGCAGTCAGCAACCTCCTGATTGTTCTTCTGCCAGCAGATCTCATAAGCGATCTGTGTGCCTACACCAAGTTCCTTATACTGATTGAAGAGATCCTGGCCAGCAGGCTTGTTGATATCGATGATAGGCATATACATAAAGTTATTCTCGTGTGTAGAGAGCTTATCCTCAACCTCCTTGAGAGGCTTCTTTCCCTTCATAAGGATCTGATCTACAACACCTACCTTCTCAGCAACCGCGATAGCTGCATCATAGTAGTTCCACGCGTGATCTAGGTTAACGACGATTCTGTCTTTACATACTGTAAGGGCTTCCTCGAGAGTCACGATTCTGAGGCTGTCTGTTGTGACGTTATGTGCTCTTTTGAGCTTGAATGTCTTAAGTGAATCAAGTGTGAAATCCGAAACCAGACCCTTTCCGTTAAGCATACGGTCGATAGTCTTGTCGTGTGAAAGCACGAGCACGCTGTCCTTGGTCATCTTGAGGTCAATCTCAACGATATCCACTCCCATTCTGATTACAGACTCGATTGCCGGAATAGAATTCTCAGGGAAGTTTCTCCAGTCACCTCTGTGCGATGCAACGATCACATAATCAGAAGTAGGGTCATTCATCTCTGCAAGAATCTTCTCAGCACGGTTTGCGTACTGAGGCTCTGTTGTGCAGGCAGCCAAAGCCACTGCAAGGAAAACAAAAAATATTCTTTTCATAGTATCAGTGTTAATTATTCGTCAAATGTACAACTTTATCTGCGATTCTCAATGACATAAGTCTTTTTTTCGGTGCGCATAGCCTTAATCATCAGTTTCTTCCTCCCTGGGCCCAGCAAAGGCTCCAGGCTGAAGATATCTGCCATATCAACCGTATAAATAAAAAGAAGACGGTCTATCGATTGAGACCGTCTTCTTAGATATTAAACGTTTTTTACTTAACAGTCAAAGTTCCTGTCTTAGATGGATTAGCGCCGAGCTGTGACCAGCTGTTAGCGTGTCCTGTAGCAGAACCCTTAACACAGAAGAGTGTCGGCTGACCTCCCTTGATACCTGTACAGTAGATAGTACCGTCAGGACCGATTGTAGGAGATGTACGCATTTCCTCAGCAAGTGAAAGCTCTACAACTCTCTTTCCTTCTGGAGTAACCTTGATAAGCTTACCGTTCTTGCTGTCATTATAGTAAACCGCACCGGCGTTATCGATGGCAGCAACACCACGGATCTCACCATCTGGAGTCTCCTTCCACTTAATAGAACCGTCAGCAGGATTGATTGCATAGAGAGCGTTCTTCAATGTAACGTATACAGTTCCATCCTCAGCAACGACGCAACCGCAACCGATCTGTCCTGCATTACCTACGAGGTCAACACTCCACTTGACTACAGGAGTTGCATCATATTCGTATGCCGACATATCGTGGCAATACAATACAGGCTCCTGATCCTTGTTGTTCTTCGAGTAGAGAGTATAGACATTACCGTCGTTAGAAATACCGATCTGTGTACCCTTAGGAGTCTGACCGTTTGCAAGGTTCTTAGGACGGCTGTTTGTATTACCCTCACTTGGAACATTCCATACTGCAGGCTCAGTCGGATAATAAACTCGAGTACCGTACTTGTCACCCTGCTGAGCGAAGAGAAGCCAGCTGCCCTTGAATGGCATAGCTGCGATACCGCCAAGAGGACCTGAATCGCAATAGTGGTATGACACCAATGCGCCTGACTCCTTGTCAAGGATGACGAAGTTCTGCTGGTTGAACTCATTAGCCTCGCCCTTACCTGTATTTCTCTGGTTTGTTGCAACGTAGTTACCGAAGATCATAGGAGACATGAAACGGAAAGATACCTGGTCACCATAGTGGGTGTACCACTTTCTTGTACCGTCCGGCTTAACAGCGAAGAGACCTCCCTTTGCTGTCTTAGGCTCATCGAAGCTTACTGCGATGAATACATTGCCGTTCTCGTCAACTGAAGGAGTCGGGCTCTGGTTCTTGATGCTACCGCTGTTACTGAGAGCAGATGCACCCTCTACGCTTGTGTCGAATGACCACTGCTGGTTTCCTTCGTTATCGAATGCAACGAGGTGGTAACCTGTAGAGTGAACAAAGATTCTTGAACCGTCAGCATTCAACGCCGGTGATGTACCATAAACGTAAGCATCAGTAACTGTGTCATAAGACTTCTCCCAGATAAGGTCAAGGTAGTTAACACCACGCTCTACTGTGATAGTCTTGGTAACAGAAGATGATCTCTTAGCGTTATCAGTAACCTTAAGAGTAACCATGATATCACCTGTCTCCTTGAAAGTGAACTTAGGATTCTCACCTTCGACTACTGTTGTACCGAAAGTCCACTCATATGAAGCGATACCATCGGCATCAGTAGCTGAAGATGTGAACTGAACCTCCTCACCAGCGACAACCTCTGTAGGATTCCAAGTGAAATCTACAACCGGATGTGGATTTGAGTCCTGAACCTTGATTTCCTTTGTAAATGTACCCTTTACTGCTCCTTCCTCTGAAGTTACAGTAAGTGTAATAGGATATGTACCGACTGTCTCGAAGACAATACCATCAGGAGCAGGCATAGCATATGAAACCTTACCATTATACTCCCATTTGCAGACAGCCATACGTGAATGCTTGACAACTGTTGTATTAGTTATCACGATAGGGTCATAAACCTCATATGTTTCCTTATCTGTTGCGAAAGAAGCTTCTACTTCAACCTGCGGTGTCTTCTGGCAAGAAAGCACAGCCGCAGCAGCAAGCAGACAAAGTAATGATTTCTTAATATTCATAATTTCTTTATCTTAATTAGATTAGAACTTCACTTACTCTTTGATCCTTGCAAGAGTATATACAGGATAGTGATCCGATATGAAGATGGTATTACCCCATTTCTGATCAACTGTCTTATATTCAAGAATCTCGAAGCCTGAAAGGAAAAGGTGGTCAATGCAGGTAGTCTTTCCTCCTACCCAACCGTTATAAGTGCCCTTATTATCGGTCTTAGGAGCCGTCTTTCTTGCATTCTGCATGGTCTTGAGACACTCGTCAAAGATCTCGTCATCCTGCCCGACATTGAAGTCAGCAGTCAGAAGCTGAGGAAGCTTGGCTGTGTTAAGTTCAGCAAACTTCTTCATGACCAGCTTCATGCCTTCTACCTGTGCTGTACGTCCCTTGTGATCAAGGTGGGTATTGATATAGAAGAACTGTTTACCAGTCGCCTTTATCTTGACAACAGCCCATGTAGCAACTCTGACATTATTTGCATCCCAGCCCTTGATTCCAGGCTTATCAGGAGTTTCACTTAACCAGAAAGAGCCCCATTTAACGATTTCGCATGAACCCTTATGATACATGATAGAACAAGTCTCGCCCTTTCCTGCACCGTCGTCTCTTCCAACGCCGATTGCAGCATATTCAGTGCAATTATCTACCATATCATTACGCTGATTCATCTGACACTCCTGAAGTCCTATCACAATAGGCTTCTCGGTCTTGATCATCGTATAAAGATCGTTCTTCCTATATTCCCAATTATTGGCTCCGTCATTTGCGTTTGCATAGCGGACATTGAAAGACATCAGCTTGAGGGCACCATCTGTATTTACGATATTCTCAACGTTTTCCTCCTCTTCTTCTCCGCCTCCTGGAGTCCACCAATTATTGGGGTCATAGTTGCTTTTATTGCCGCATGAAGCAGCAATAAAAGCAAATGAAACTGCAATAAGAGATTTAAATACTCTTTTCATATATTACCAACCCTTATTCTGTGAAAGAGCGTAGCCCTCTGCCTCATAGTCACGGATAACCTTCGCCGGAACCGGATAGAGATACTGACGGTCGTTATCGTACCATACTCTCTGGTCTACAACTCTATACTCGAGATCATAACCACCTGCAGGGTTTGCAACAGCCCAAAGACCATCCTTTGTAGCATCAACGTTTACAGGAACTGTGATGTTCTTGTAAGTTCCCTCAGCAGCTTTCTCAGAGAAGTAGTAATCATATGCACCGTCACCATTGATGTCGATAGGAGTATCGAGTGCAGGGATATGGATACCTGTCCAAGGGAGAGTCTCGATAAGATTACCAGCCTTCCATCTACGGAGGTCATTGAGACGGAGACCCTCGAAGTAAAGCTCGATTGCTCTCTCACGACGGATTTCCATGATGACAGCGTCAGTCACATCCGGATAGAATGTCTGCTGCATGTATGGGTCAACAACTGTAGGAAGCTTGTCAATACCGCCAACGATACCTGCGCGAGCGCGGATTGCACCTACTGTCTTAGCCCAATCAGCATCAGTGAGCTCACCAAGCTCAGCCTTTGCCTCAGCATAGTTAAGGAGAATCTCGGCATATCTCATCAAAGGAACACCATTAGGGTTCTTTGTCTCAAGGATATCCTTGTCAACGCAGAACTTGATCATATGGTAACCTGTCACAGCAACCGAAGTCACGATATCAGCAGGAGCCGGCTTGCCATCAAGGAGATAGTCAGTGCCACGAACCATCTGAGCAAGACGCTCGTCACGATTCTTGAACTCATCAGCAAATGATGTAGTTGAATAGTCAGCCTTGCTTGTGAACGGTGTACCGTCCTTCATGAGCATAGTATATACAAATGCTCTTGTAAGGCAGTAACCATTACCGTATGAAGCAGAGTTGAATCTCCAGTTCTGGTTTCCATAAATACCTGCAGACTCGCTACAGTTCACACCGAGGATAACCTCGTTTGTAGGAAGAGTGTTGCTTGTGAAGAGATCGCGGTATGCACCTCTTGTACCCTTTGCGGTATTGAGGGAGTGGCCTGAACCATCCATCACGAGCTGAGCCGCTGCAGCAGCCTGCTCAAAGAGATACTCAGGAGTAAGCTCACCTGAAATCTTGTGATACTTTCTGAAGGAAGCCTCAAAAAGACATACTCTTGACTTGAAACCGGCAGCAGCCCACTTAGAAATCAATGAACTACCGATAGAAGATGTAGTCTGGATATTTGCATATGCGAAATCGAGATCGGCGATGATATTCTTAACGATTACATCACGGCTGTCTCTGTTCTTGTACATGAGATCAAACTCATAGTTCTGGAGCTCCTTGTCAAACCATGGAACCTCTCCATAAGTAGTAAGCTTGTCATAGTAGAACAATGCTCTGAACCATCTTGCAAGACCCTCATAATGAGCCTTTGTCTTAGCATCTACCACGCACTCCTTAGACTTGAGTCCATCGAGGAAGTAGTTCACATTACGGAGAGTACCCCAGCTCCAGCTTGTGCTTGTCTCAGCAGTATAAGCGCCGTCGATAAAGAAGTTATTCATCTTTCTGACTACGTTGTAGTCAACCTTACCATTCTCCTGAAGGAAAGCATCCTCGATGCTTGGGAGCATCTTGTAGAATGACAACGAATAAGTCTTAAGACCGCTCTCAGTTCCAAATATCATAGCTTTGTCAGCCTGCACCTGCATAGGCTCAGTAAGATCGCAGGATGCGATTGAGAAGCCGGCAAGCAGCGCCAAAGCTGTCTTTATAATATTCTTTTTCATAACGGGCAAAATAATTAGTAAGTAATTGAAATACCGAAGCTGAATGACTTCATAGCCGGATAGTTGAAACCATCACCACGACCATTATCGATATCAGTATCAGACTTCTTTGTTACGGTAACAACGTCCCAGTCCTTTGTCAACTTGTACATTGGTGACCAAGTCCAGAGGTTCTCACCTGAGAAGTATACGCTTACGTTAGCAAGCTTAACCTTATTGACCCAGTTCTTAGGAAGGTTGTAACCTACCTGGAGATTCTGGAGGCGGATGTAAGAAACATCCATAAGGTATCTGTTGTTCATGTTGTTGCTACCCTTGTAGAATGGTGCATAGTAACCTGCATAACGAGGGAGGTATGCATCAGGGTTCTCCTCAGTCCAGTAGTTGCCTACCATCCACTTCATCGCCTGGTTGTATGGACGGTTGTACTGGCCCCAGAATGGAGATTCGTTAGATGGATACCACTGCTGCTTGCCGACACCGCGGAAGAATGCTGAAGCGTAGATACCGTTCCACTCGAGGTTAAGGTTGAGAGAGTAGATGTAACGTGGCTCCTTGTTACCGATGATTCTGCGGTCACCTGAATCATTTACTGTATCAGCACCCTTATCGATCTGATGGTTACCGTTGAGGTCCTCAAACTTGATGTCACCAGGATAAGTGATGTACTTCTCCTGAGTCTGCATCAATGAGTTCTTATAAGGCACCCAGTTGCCGTTTGCATCAGTATAGCACTGGTCGATTTCCTGCTGGTTCCTGAAAAGTCCGTAGCTGGTGAATCCCCATATCTCACCAAGTCTCTGACCTACATAGTAGTCAGAAAGCTTCATGGTGTCATTGTTATATCTGTCGATGATAGAAAAGTAGTCAGCGAGAGTAGCCTTGATACCGAAGTTGAAAGGCTTGCCACCTACCATATATGAGTCATCGTAGCTGAGGCTAAGCTCAAAACCGTATGTACTCATATCGGCGTAGTTACCCTTTGGAGAGTCAGCACCGAATGTATTAGGAAGAGTAGGTCCTACAGTGTACATATCAAGGGTCTTTCTTACGTAGTAGTCAGCAGTAAGATTGATCTTACCATTATAGAATCCTGCATCGATACCTACGTCAAATGTCCTTGAACGCTCCCAACCGATATTGTCAGGAATCTGCGAAGGAGCACTTGTGTATCTGAGGAGAGCTGAGCCGTCAAGAAGTCTTGCAGACTCGCCTGAACCTGTACCCATTGTGCTGAAAGAGAACTTCTCAAGGTATGAGTAAGGAGAAACGTTACCGTTACCGAGCTCACCATAAGATGCTCTTACCTTAAGGTTAGAGATAGCCTTTGAGTTAACATTCCACCAAGGCTCCTGGCTTACACGCCAAGCTGCTGATGCTGATGGGAAGAAACCCCACTGTGAGTTGTTAGGGAACTTCGAAGTACCGTCATAACGGCCATTGACCTCGAGGAGATATCTCTCATCGTATGCGTAGTTGATACGGAAGAATGCACCTGCATATCTCCACTTATTACCACCACTTGTGATGTTCATCTGCTCACCGAGTGCAAAGTTGATGTGCTCTACGTCAGGAGTAAGAAGGCCATAACGCTTTGAATAAACTGACTTGTATGTCTGCTGCTCGTAGTTATAACCGAGGAGAGCCTTGAAGTGATGCTTGTCAGCAAATGTATCCTCATACTCAGCGAATGTATTTACAGCAGAGTAAGCGGTCATCTGGAGAGATTCCTCGATCCACTCGTCTGTCTCAGGTACTCCGAGGTATGCGATCACACCCTCATACTCACTGTAAGGAACAGCAGTAGATTTCTGAGTCTCAGTCCAGTCTTTTGAACGGAAAGTATAGTCGGCATTAAGACGAAGCTTGTTGTCGAAGAACTTCGCATTGAGGCTTGAAGTAGACTTGAAAGTCTTTGTAAGCTGATCAATGTAGTTATTACCTGTCACGAGACCTCCGATTGAACGGGCACCTGACTTGGTAAGAGTTCCATCTGGGTTGAAGATAGGTGATGAAGGGTGACCCTGGTCAGCGATCGATCTCCAGATCACACCACGTCCCTCAGAAAGCCATGCTGTAGGAATACGTGCATCATCATAAGTATACTCGAGGTTCTCTGTGAAAGTGAGCCAAGGAAGGATCTCAGCCGCAGTCTTTGAACGGAGGTTCATAGTGCGGTAAGTATCCGGATTGAAGTTGAAGAGACCGTTGTAGTCATAGATACGACCTGAAGCGAAGTAGCTTACCTTACCGTTCTTTCCACTTACAGAGATATTGTGTGTCTGAGCTGTAACGATATCCTGATAGATTGCATCATAGTAATCCTCATTACCGAAGTACACATACTGGCCATTCTCGTTCACATGTGTCTCAAGAGTGTTGCCGGCCTCTTTTCTTGCCTTGAACTCATCGAGCCATGCGCGTGAGAAACTCTGAGTGTTGTTGATACCGGTAGGCTCAGTTCCCTTATAGTTTCTCCATGCATCATAGAAGAGTGATGAGTAAACATAACCATCAGTAACTACATCAGGAGTATTGACAGGGGTCTGGAATGCAACGTTACCTGTATAGTTGATAGTGAACTTCTCCTTGTTCTTTGAAGGGTCCTTTGTAGTGATGAGAACCACACCGTAAGGAGCACGCGAACCGTAGATAGCTGATGAAGCAGCATCCTTGAGGACAGTCACGCTCTCGATATCGTTAGGGTTAAGCATCGCAGGGTCACCTTCAATACCATCGATGAGGATAAGTGCGCTACCGCCTGCACCGATAGAAGTAGTACCACGGACATTGTAAGATGCTGAACGATTTGGCTTACCATCGGCAAGAGAAATGTTAAGGTTTGGAACGGCACCCATAAGCATCTGTGACGCGTTCGCAACCGGACGATTTTCAAAAGCCTCCGATGTCACCTGATCGACTGCACCGGTAAGGTTAACCTTCTTGGTTGTACCGTAACCGACAACAACAACCTCCTCAAGGAGAGTCACATCGTCTTCCATTACGATATTGATTGTTCCGCCAGGGTTAGCGGCAACTGATACAGTACGGTAACCAATGCTCATCACATCGAGTGTACTTCCTGCAGGGGCTTTGATGGAAAACTTACCATCAAGATCAGTAGTGGTTCCGGTAGTTGTACCCTGAATCATTACTGTTGCGCCAATAAGTGGCTGACCAGCCTTATCAACGACTGTTCCGGTAGTAGCCTTGTCGGCCTGCTCAAGGCTCATGGAACCTCCAGCACCAGTTACATCGAATGACTTCACTGTGTCCGCATCAGCAGTCCAGGCTCCTGTAATCAGAAGCAGACACGCTGCAAAACTTTTCAGTAGTGTTTTCATTGATTGGTTAATTAGAGTTAATAATATTGCTTATGGTTTATTTTCAATCTCAGGTAATTCACACAAAGTTATTAAAAAGTATGTGAATTCCATCTTTTTCTCAGTAAAGCAATAAAAAATACGGCCCAATCAGAGATTGAGCCGTAATAAGATATAAGTAAAAAGACGATTTTACATTCTTTCTGGAAGTGTGATGCCAAGAATAGACATAGCCTTGCTGAGGACCTTCGCGATAGTCTCTACCAACACCAGTCTATACTGGAGGAGAGCCTGATTTTCCTCGCGGAGGATAGGAGTGTCGTGATAGTACTGGTTGAACTCCTTGGCGAGTTCATACGCATAGTTGGCGATAAGAGCCGGAGAATGCGCTGCACCTGCTTCAGCAACCTTTGCAGGGAAAGTGTTGAGGATCTTGATGATTCTCACCTCCTTAGGAGTAAGCTCAGAATCTGCCTTCACAGCCTCACAAGTGTGGGCTACTCCCTTCTCATCCGCCTTACGGAGAATCGACTTGATACGTGCATGGGTATACTGCACGAATGGACCTGTATTTCCGTTGAAGTCGATAGACTCCTTAGGATCGAAGAGCATTGTCTTGCGTGGATCCACCTTGAGAATGAAGTACTTGAGAGCACCGAGGCTGATCATCTTGAAGAGAGCATCCTGCTCCTCCTCAGAAAGGTTGTTGATCTTGCCAAGTTCAAGAGAAGTCTCCTTTGCCGTATTGTACATATCTGCGATAAGGTCGTCCGCATCGACGACTGTTCCCTCTCTGGACTTCATCTTGCCCTCCGGAAGTTCCACCATACCATATGAAAGGTGATAGATGCTGTCCGCCCAGTCGAAACCGAGTTTTCCGAGAATGAGCTTGAGCACCTGGAAATGATAATTCTGCTCATTACCCACCACATAGATATGCTCATCCAGGCTGTACTCAGCAAAACGCTGCTCGGCCGTTCCGAGGTCCTGTGTCATATACACTGATGTTCCGTCTCCACGGAGAAGAAGTTTTCTGTCAAGACCGTCGGCAGTAAGGTCGCACCATACGGAACCATCCTCCTGCTTCTCGAAGATACCTGCCTCAAGGCCTTTCTGCACGAGGGCCTTACCGAAGAGGTATGTCTGAGACTCATAATATGTTCTGTCGAAACTGATGCCGAGATCATTGTAGGTCTTGTCGAAGCCCTCATACACCCAGCCGTTCATTGTTTTCCAGAGTTCAACCACCTCAGTGTCACCGTTCTCCCACTTGAAGAGCATCTCCTGGGCAGCCTTGAGTGAAGGAGCATTCTTCTCAGCCTCCTCCTTGTTCATACCGGCAGCGACAAGTTCATCGACCTCCTTCTTATAAAGGTTGTTGAAAGCCACATAATAGTCTCCTACGAGGTGGTCACCCTTCTTGCCGCTTGACGCAGGTGTCTCACCATTGCCGAGAACCTTCCACGCATACATCGACTTGCAGATGTGAATACCACGATCATTGACGAGATTTACCTTCATCACATTGTGACCACATACTTCAAGAAGCTTCGCCACTGACCAGCCGAGAAGGTTATTACGGATATGACCGAGATGGAGAGGCTTGTTTGTATTCGGAGATGAATACTCCACCATGATGGTTCTACCTGTAGAAGGAAGCTGGCCGAAATCCTCAGCCGCAGCGATATCTGCGAAGACATTGTTCCAATACACCTCAGAGAAAGAGATGTTGAGGAAGCCCTTTACCGTATTGTACGCGGCAACCTCAGCAACATTGGTCTTGAGCCACTCGCCTATCGCATTACCTGTATTCTCCGGAGTGGTCTTGGACATCTTCAGGAGGGGGAACACCACCAAAGTGTAGTCTCCCTCGAATTCTTTGCGTGTAACCTGTACCTGGAGCTGTGCTTCAGGCACCTCAACACCGTAAAGCGCCTGAATTGCTTCAGACGCCTTGGATATGATGAATGTTTCTGGAGTCATATTATCCTAAATAGCTTTTCAAAAGTTTGCTTCGTGAATTATTCTTGAGCTTACGGATCGCCTTCTCCTTGATCTGGCGAACACGTTCTCTGGTAAGGCCGAAACGCTCACCGATCTCCTCAAGAGTCATCTCCTGGCAACCTATGCCGAAGAAAGACTTGATGATCTCTCTCTCACGTGTAGCGAGAGTTGAAAGCGCTCTTTCGATCTCCTTGTTGAGAGACTCGTTCACAAGTCCACGGTCTGCACTTGGAGAATCGTTGTTTACAAGCACGTCAAGAAGGCTGTTGTCCTCACCCTCGACGAATGGAGCATCCACTGACACGTGGCGTCCTGAAACTCGGAGTGTGTCGGCAATCTTGTCCTTCGGAACATCGATCATCTCGGAAAGTTCCTCGCTTGAAGGCATACGCTCATTTTCCTGCTCGAACTTCGAAAGAGCCTTGTTGATCTTGTTGAGCGAACCTACCTGGTTAAGCGGAAGTCGCACGATTCTCGACTGCTCTGCGAGAGCCTGGAGAATGGACTGACGGATCCACCATACGGCATATGAGATGAATTTAAAGCCTCGTGTCTCATCAAATTTCTCCGCTGCCTTGATCAGACCGAGGTTACCCTCGTTGATAAGGTCCGGAAGGCTGAGTCCCTGGTTCTGATACTGTTTCGCAACAGAAACGACGAACCTGAGATTTGCCCTTGTAAGTTTTTCGAGCGCCGCCTGATCTCCCTTACGGATCCTCTGGGCAAGCTCAACCTCCTCTTCCACTGTGATGAGTTCCTCGCGACCGATCTCCTGGAGATACTTGTCAAGCGATGCACTCTCACGGTTAGTAATGGATTTTGTAATCTTTAACTGTCTCATTATTATTATTTGAGTTAATATTTCCGCTATAATCCGAAGCCGAAATATCCTATTCTTCCAGAAGGAGTGACACCTTCTATGAATACTGTTCTCTTCGACTTCTTCACGACGTCGATGACATCCTGCGGAGTCTTCACCTGATGCTCATTTACATACTGTATGATGAATCCCTCCTGTGCTCCTGCATCCTTGAGCTTACCAGGACCGAGTTCTACTATCTCTACGCCGTTCTTGAGGCCATATCTAGCGAGCGTCTCTTCCGATGCAGACCTTATCGACGAGCCGTAGAATGCTACTGAGCCGTCATCCGAGAGAGTTCCGTTTTCCTGCGAAGTGCCCTTGAACTCCACCTCCATTTCCTTGGTCTTTCCATCTCTGATCACTGTCATGGTCGCCTTGTCTCCCGGAGAGAATCTGCTGACTGTCTCCTGCACTGACGCAGGATTAGTGATCTTGACTGAATCGATTGCCACAAGCACATCACCGGACTTCATACCGGCCATATCCGCTGCGCTACCTTTAGAAACCTCGTTAATATATACGCCGTTTCTGGAAGAAAGTTTCAATTCACCGGCGATTTTATCATCAATCGGCTGCATCACAATGCCTAAAACGGCTCTTTTCACACTTCCGAAGTCCATAAGGTCATATGCGATCTTCTTGACCATATTTGAAGGAACTGCAAAAGAATAACCCGCATATGAGCCGGTCTGAGATATGATGGCAGTGTTGATTCCAACAAGATTTCCCGCCTTGTCTACAAGCGCTCCACCACTGTTTCCAGGGTTGACGGCCGCATCCGTCTGTATGAATGATTCGATCTTATATTCACCTGAATAGTTCGGCATCGAACGGCCTTTCGCGCTGACGATTCCCGCAGTGATTGTCGAACGAAGATCATATGGTGAGCCGATAGCGATGACCCACTCTCCAAGTCTGAGTTTGTCTGAATCACCGAAAGGAATCACCGGAAGTCCGTCAGCCTCGACCTTGATAAGTGCGACGTCCGTTGCAGGATCCGTACCCACAAGGACAGCGGGATAAGTCTGATTGTTATTGAGTGTGACCTCGATCTTTGTCGCTCCATCAATGACATGATTGTTGGTTACGATATAACCATCCTCCCTTATGATCACTCCTGAGCCGCTTCCCACTTTCTCACGAGGCTGGGGAGCCGCTCCCGGATAACCGAAAAAGAAGTCAAAGATAGAACTTGGAGCCTGCTGCTGGCCCGGTGTCTCTGCGACAACCTTCACATAGACCACAGCATCTACCGCCGACTCTGCCGCATAGGTAAAGTCCGGCCAGTTGTCATTTGAAAGATTCACGGTACGGAATGGGGCATCTCCACCTGTCTGCGCAACAACATCCGACCCATCAAATCTCGCATCTACTACAGCATACGCTGTGAGCCCTCCGACCAATGCAGAGAGCAGGACAATCATAAATACTCTTTTCATATGTTCATTCTTGTTTTTTGTTTCTGACATCTGTTGACTGATTATTACTGACATTCTGTCGTTCAGAAAATCCTTGGCGAAAAATTCAAAAAATATGCCACCGTCTTATAAAAAAAATAGCTATATTTGTTCGATTAACATGCCGTACTACGCGACAACGGCATCCGAAACGGAATAATAATTATAAAAACACATACATTATGAAACTGATCATTTCAAGTTCAGAACTCCTCAAGGGCGTCATGGCAGTAGCAAAGGCCATCCCTGCGAAATCCGCTCTTCCTATTCTTGAAAACTTCCTTTTCGACCTTAAGGGTACCGTTCTGGAGATTACAGCTTCCGACACAGAACTCACTCTCAGGACTCAGATCGAGGTTGAAAACACTTCAGAAGAAGGTAGGATCGCAGTTCCTGCAAAGCATATGATCGACCTTCTCAAGGAGCTTCCAGACCAGCCGCTTGCAATCAACACAACAAGCGAAAGTTCATTTACCTGCAGCTGGGCAAGCGGAGAATCGACACTTCCTTACTTCCCTGCCGAGGACTACCCTGCCATCACAGGCACTGACGAGACTGCAGTAAGCCTTCAGTTCCCGGCTCAGAGCCTTGTTGACGGTATTTCAAGCACAATCTACGCAACAGCAGACGACGAGATCCGCCCTGCAATGAACGGTATCCTCTTCGATATCGACGTGAACTCAACCACACTCGTGGCATCAGATTCACACAAGCTCATCTGCTACACCACCACAGACGTCCAGGCTTCGGAGAAAGCATCATTCATTCTCCACAAGAAGCCGGCTGCCATCCTCAAGGCCATCGTAGGCAAGGATGCAGAGAATGTAGAGATCACATTCGACTCCAAGAACGCGACTTTCAGATTCGGCCAGACTCTCGTCATCTGCCGTCTGGTTGTGGGCAAGTACCCTAAGTATCGCGACGTGATCCCTCAGAACAACTCGAACATCCTCAAGATCAACAGAGCTTTGCTTCTCAACACAGTACGCCGCGTATCGGTATGTGCGAACAAGGCTTCCAACCACATCAAGCTTGAGCTTGCGCCAGGCTCGCTCGAGATTTCAGCACAGGACCTCGGATTCTCTATCGCAGCATACGAGAAGATCCAGTGCCAGTATGACGGAGAGCCTCTCTCAATCGGCTTCAAGTCACCGTTCATCATCGAGATTCTCTCCAACATGAACTGCGGCGAGGTAGTGATGAAGTTCCTTGACAGCAAGCGTGCAGCACTCGTAGTGCCTGCAGAGGAGGAGGAAGAGAGCGAGAAGATCTGCGGAATCATCATGCCAATAATGATATCGTAATGAAACTGAATCTCGAAAGACCAATATTGTTTTTTGACATAGAAAGCACAGGGCTCAATATCGCATCAGACTCGATCATTGAGCTCTGCTTTGTCAAGGTGTTCCCTGATGGTGAGCAGAGGGTGAAGACATGGAGAGTGAAGCCTTGGGACTATGAAAAGGAGTGCCAGAGGGCGATCAATCCATCTGCCCAGGCCGTTCACGGAATATCTGCGGAGGATCTGGCGGACTGCCCTACTTTCTATGAAATAATGGACGACGTTGTGGAGTGGCTTTCAGGCAGCGACCTCGCAGGCTTCAACTCCGCAAAGTTCGACCTTCCTATGCTTGCGGAAGAGATTGAAAGAGTAAGAAGATACAGAAAGGTAGAGGTTGACATTGATCTTCATAAGAAAAAGATGGTTGATGTTCAGACCATCTTCCATAAGATGGAGCCGCGTAACCTCAGGGCCGCCTATAGATTCTACTGCAACCAGGAACTGGAGAACGCCCATGCGGCCGAGGCTGACACTCTTGCGACCTACGAGGTGCTGAAGGGGCAGCTTGACAGATACCCTGAACTCAAGAACGACATGAACTTCCTGGCCAACTTCTCAACAATGCAGAGACATGTGGACTATGCGGGAAGACTCGTCTTCGGCGAGAACGACGAGCCTGTCATCAGTTTCGGCAAGCACAAGGGCAAGACTGCCCGTCAGGTATATTTCAGCGAGCCGTCTTACTTCGCCTGGATAGACAACGGCGATTTCACTCTTGACACCAAACGTCAGTTCGCCAACCTCAAGGCACAGTTCGACGCAGAGAAGAGAGCCGCCTTCCAGGAAAGAAAGAAGTCATCGGAGACAGAGATTCCCAAAACCAAGGGAAACACTCCGTTTGAGGTTCTAGGAGGTCTATTTGCTCAAGAAAACGATTAAGGATGAACATAATAGTACAGCCATACGGCAGCAACTGGTGCTACTGCAGGCCAGATACCACCTGGGAGAGGGAAAACAAGGATTTCTATGTGCCTGACGGCATCGAGGAGGTCCTTTGGGCTCCGGTCATCTTCGCCAGAGTAAGCAAGGCTGGCAAATGCATAGGAAAGAAATTCATTTCCCGCTATTACGACTCATTCAACTTCGGCATACTGCTCTACTGCCGTCCGGAGAACATGGAGGAAAAGGATCTGACCGCCTTTACATCATGCGCGGACCACACATCACTGCTTCCGTCTCCGCTCTGCGAAGCAGCTGCAATCGAGACTGAGGGCAATATCTTCAGAGTGAAGCGCAAGGGCGAGGAGATATTCCGCATAGATGCCGCAGCAGTGAAGGAAGGACTGGAGAATGCCATATGCGCCGCATCCAGGACCACCTCACTGAGAATAGGAGATTATGTAGCCCTTGAACTCAGGCAGACAGAAAGCCTTGCATCAAAGTCGGAGACCGAAACTGCTGTCACGGCAGAATTGTCGGGCAAGACACTTTATGACATCAAGGTGATCTTCTAATCAAGACGGAAGAAATAATTCAAGGAATCCGCCTCATCTCCCCTGAAGATACGTACTAGATCCTCCAGGACAAGGTCGGGACGCATGGCACCGGATTCCCAGAAATCATTGCCACCCTCGGGAGTTATCCTGAGGGTGTTGTTATATATGGGCTTAGCTCCAGCAAGCGGGCCGAACTTCGGGAACAGGCGATGAGACCTTGCGAGTTCTTCTCTTGTCCGGCAGGAACCCGGATTGAGCCAGAAATCAGCTTTCATCGACAGACCGTATGCCGTCTCAAGCGAAACCACGCCCGATACAGACGACTGTTCTCTTGCTCCAAGCACATTTCCGCCCGCATCAGAAATGATTCTGGACATATAATTGTCCTTGCCCGGAATGTACCAGGCATCAGCATATGGAAGATTCAGCAGGACATTGACCTCCGGCCTTGCCGCCTCCTTTACTGAAGCAGCAAGTTCATCATATCTTGCCGCCACCTCGGAAAAAAGAGAATCAGCATATTCCAGTCTTCCTATAAGTGCTCCGAAAAGACGCACATACTCTGCCCTGGCAAGAGGATGTTCCTCAAGATGGTCGTGCAGGACCATAAGCGGAACCCCCAGACTTCTCAACTTCGCCATATATGGAGGCTCGGCCTTAGATACGGTATATGTCACCAGCAGATCCGGCTTCAAGGCCAGAATCCTCTCATAGTCAAGAGAATTCTCATAGCCAATGTCATATACCGGCACATCCGGATCATTGTCGTATGCCCTATCTCTTATCGACGGGTTCGAGATATAACCTATTCCCGAAACCGCGGTTATGACGGAATCCGCCCCAAGCTCGGCAAGAGCCGCGACGTGGGAACTTGAAAGACAGATGATATTATCCAAAGGCTCATCCACACAAAGCGTGTCCCTTTTCGCCCCATCCGGGGAGATAAGGACTACAGAAATCCCGGAAGAGGCGTCTCCCCGCGCCTGTATATCGAAATACTTCGCATAGGCACAGGAAGACCCTGGGAAATCAGACTGCTCCTGGCCGGCACAGGAGGCAAGTGTCAGCGAGACAAGTATGAGGCAGAGCCAAAACATACGTTAATACTTATTGAGAATTTCTCCGTTGATATTTACGCTGAACATATGGAAAGGATCTACCAGCTGGTCGATCACAACGGCGGCCTCAAGTCTTGTCGCTGTTCTTGACTCATTATAATTATCGAGGCCAAGGCTCTTCCACCACTGCGCCACATCAGCAGGAATGCCGAAACCTATATGACGCATCATCGCAACAAGAGTGCTGATCTTCACCTCACCGGCAGGAAGAGGCAACGGTCCCGAATAGACATCATCAGCAAAGATTTCCTCTGCCAGAAGAGGATCATCGGCTCTGAACCAGGTCTGGTTTGACCAACCGACATTACGTCCCTCACCTCTGAGAATACCGGTAGCACCGATTCTCTGAAGCACCTTGAAATGAGGATGATCCTTAGGAAGATCAAGATAAGGCATCAGATAGCAGCCCTGCTTGAGAAGGATTTCCTGAACTGTTCTCGGAGCGACTCTCCTTGGATTGATATCTCTCTTGACAGAATACGCTGCAAGAACACCGGCTGCCTGACCCAACTGCATCACGACAGGCTGAAGTCTGGTCGCACCGTTCACAAGATTAGACACCGAGATTGACTTTTCAGCAACGAGAAGATTATCCACACCCTTAGGAATCATACAGCCCATAGGGACATTGAATGACGGGATAGGATAGAAGTGAAGATCCGGAAGTGACTGCCACTCAGGATGTCTGTAATGGTGATGGTCCACAGGATAGTCACCCACTGCTACACCTGTCCTGTAATATGGATGCTTATATTCATATGGTCTTGCCGCCGCATCTACGGTGAAGAAAGCCTCTCCCTTGATACGCCTTGCCTCCCTATGATAAGGGATAAGAGCGAGTCCGTCTGAAGTCGGGAACACATCATCGGCGATTCCGAGGTTCTTCATACCCAATTCAGTCTGAATGAAATAGATGAAGCCCAAAGTCCTGTTCTTGGCAGCAACAAGAGCCTTCTCTCTTTCCTTCGGAGACATCTCCACGATATTGATATAATAATCATTGCCATAGTTTGGCCAGTTGAGCATATATCTGCCGCCTGGGATTGCACCGTAGGTCAGCATCTTGTCTGCAGTCCATCTGGTCTGACCTGTGGCCGTCTTCTCGCCTGGAGTGTTATTAGGATTGACACAGCAGTCAGCATAGAGGCTCTTGTCATAATCTGCCGGCATCTCAATTGTCTTGTCAGCACCGGGGCCATAATCCTTGAGGACAGCCACATATGTAAGGTCCTGGATCACACCGTTTGCCTTGTCAGGAGCGATAGACTCCCCTGTTTCAGCAGCCGCATCCATTCCAAGACTGTACTCCACACCACACGCAGCAGCAACATCACCAAGTTCAGTCGCATCGATAAGGATCTTGGTCGCCACTTTGCCTTTGCCACCTTCTCCCTTATAAGTCACGACCCACTGCTCTCCATCCTTGGAGATGTCGGTAACCCTCATACCTCTTTCTACAGTAAGGTAGTCAGCGCAAGCCTCAGTCATGGATGTGAAGATCTGCTGAGCGACCTGAGGCTCGAAACACACATTGCTCACCCATCCTGTCTTCAAGTTCTCATATCCGCCATAATGCTGAGCAAGTGAGTCAAGGAACTCGCCGAAGATACCGCTTCGCAAATTATAGTTTCCATCCACGCAACTGACACCGCCGGAGGTAAGCATACCTCCAAGCCATGGACCTTCCTCAAGAATCATAGTCTGCGCACCCATTCTTGCAGACTGGACTGCAGCGGAAACTCCGCTGGCACCGCCACCGACTACCAGCACATCGACATTCCTGACTTCAACGCAGGCAACAGCGGCTGAAAGTAGAGCCGCAAAGGCAAAATTCCTTAATTTCATGATGATTATCTTTTTCTTAACGCTTTTCTGATTACTGGAAGCACATGATCCACATACCTCATAGCTCCGAGATCCGTGAAATGGCAGCCATCCACCGTAGCCTCTCCGTCTTCACCTATCATACCCTCTGCCCTGATGTAGTAAATATGCTTTTCCCCTGACTTCTTCAACTTATCGAAAAGCCTCTTCTGGGCTTCGTTCTTCTTGGTGATTTCCTCAAGAATCTTATTATCGAAAAGTGAATGTGTAAAGAACGGATCTTCTATGAATATGACAGGCACATCAGGATGGGCATCCCTCAGGATACGGAAGAATTTCTCACCCACTTCGGATATGGCCTGGGCGGAGGCATTAGGTACATAGTCAAGCACATAGAGACCCGGATCCTCTACTGATGCCATAAGCTCAGCAATTTCCATGTCCAGAAGGGCATTGCCGCTGAATCCAAGATTGATGACCTCCCGGTCCAGACGACGGCTTATTATACTTGTATGGGCCATACCCGGACGGTTGGCACATCCTCCCTGAAGAATGCTGGTTCCGTACATCACCAGCGGCTTTTCTGCCGAAGGCCTTGCCACAGCCGGCTGCTCAATGTACGCATCATTGTCCACTCCTATCTCAAGAGATGTAACACCATCATACAGAGGAAGATATAGCATATATTCCCTTTCAAGCGGGTCCATATGGCGGATTACTGCTACAGTATTGTTCTTTCCACTTGGCCTTGCGCTGCACACGTGTCTCCAGTTACCCTCATATAGAGTATAAAGGTCCATTCCCTTTGTGCCGGTATCGGTCATATGGTTCATACTGTTGTTGAACATCGCCTCCCACTTCAGGTGGATGGAACTCGAATTCGAACGGAAACGTATGTACAGTCCTGCTGAGTTCCGGCCAAGATACCATAGAGGTTCACGACTCACTCCCTTCAGATATGAGGGCAGTCTTTCATAACGGCCATCCGTCTTGTCGGAAACCTTTCCATAGAGCGGGAAGGCCGAAGCATCTGTCCATACTATTTCACCATCCTCCTGAGCGGCCGCAGAAAAGAAAGCCGCCAGAAGAAGAAGCATAGAGAATAACATTTTCCTTTTCATATGATACCAGAGTACGTCAGTTCCTCAAATGTACGAAATAATTCCCATATTTTCAGTCATAAATCAAGTTGATTGGCATTTCATTGAATAATAGCAAAATAATCCATAACTTTATATTTTCTTTCAAGAATGTCCATAACACAATGAACAGAAGAATAGCATCGATCGACATACTGCGCGGCATCGCCATCATAGGAATGATTCTCAGCGCAAACATAGGCTTCAATTCCGACCTGCCTGCCTGGATGTTCCACGCGCAGACTCCCCCACCCACATACGCGTTCAACCCTGAGATTCCCGGCATCACCTGGGTGGACCTGGTCTTCCCCTTCTTCCTGTTCGCTATGGGTGCGGCCTTCCCTTTCGCATTGAAGAAAAGATTCGATGAGGGCGAGGGATGGAAATTCATCGCCACAAGACTGGAGCAGAGATGGATCACTCTCACATTGTTCGCCCTGCTGCTGGGCAATGCCTATTCAATCTGGCAGACAACACAGAGCGCCGTTGAGATATATGTGTTTTACATAGCCATATGGGCAGGACTGTTCCTCACTCTCGTAAGGGTCAGACCGCAGAAGGAAGGTTCTTTCCTCAGGCGCCATCTCGGCAAGATCGTGAATTTTTCGGGACTTTCCATACTCATAGCCTGCGCTTTCATCTATGAAGGTTGGTTCGGCCTTGAACTCAACAAATGGGCAAGCGACATCATCATAATGATACTTGCGGTCACTGCGATCTTCGGAGGACTCATATGGGCAGCAACAAGGAACAGCCTCAGGCTCAGATGGCTGGCGATACTGTTCATTGTGATGATAAAGGCACTTGCCTCCTATATTCCTCAGAGCCTTGAGTTCATCCCCACTTTAGCAGGTATCGGATGGTTCTTCAACTACAGTTTCCTGCAATACCTTATCATAGCCCTCATAGGTTCAATAGCCGGAGATATGATACTCAGATCCGCGAATGAGACAAATGATGCCGCTGCAGACGGCGGGGACCTTTATTCCGGCCTTATGGCACTTGCTGCAGTCCTCCTGCAGTTATGGGGACTGTACGGAAGACATATAGCGGAAGATCTCAGTCTGTCTGCCATCCTTGCGCTTGGCTTCGTGGCCATTAACTGGAAGAACAAAGGCATAAGTTCCACTCTCGGAAAGACAGGCTTCCTGCTCCTGCTCGTAGGAATCCTGTTTGACCCTATTGACGGCGGCATCACGAAAGACCACTGCAACCTGTCCTACCTGCTTACCACCTCTGGAATGGCGGCATTATGCACCAGTTTCCTGCTGACGCTTGAAATGAGATTCAATGTAAAAGGAAAGTTCATTGCCGGAGTGGGACAGAACCCTATGATTGCCTATACGATCACAACTTTCATAATAGGACCGGTCCTCAACCTGACAGGCATCCTCCCCGCTCTTGGAGGTCTTACGGCAGGATCGCCGTTATGGGGCCTCATACAGGGCATATTCATCACCCTGCTGATGATGGGAGGCACCTATATTTTTACAAGACTTAAATTATTCTGGAGAAGTTAAAATCAATTGATATGAACAGAAAGACTGCATTCCTGGTGCTGGCTTTAGGCCTATGCACCTGCGCCGGAATTTCGGCAAAGAAAGAAAAGGTTCTGACCGTGACACCGGCTTCAGATGCACGCATCGAATACACCGGAAGAACCGTAGTTACTGACGGAGACGTTTCATATGACTGGAGCGGAGTCTACCTCAGAGTGAGATTCAACGGCCCGTCGCTTTCCATCAAGTGTTCTGACAGCAAGAACAGCTGGTTCAACCTCTGGGTAGACAAGGAAATGTGCCCAACTGCAGACAAGACATTCAAGATCACCTCAAAAGACACCCTTGTTGTCCTTGCCGAGGGTCTTGGAAAGGGCGAACACGAGGTGATACTGCAGAAGAGGACAGAGGGAGAACAGGGAAGATTCACCGCCCACTCTTTTGTGAGCGAGGGCGAGATCCTCCAGGCCAAGGGACGCAAGGAAAGACATATCGAGTTCATTGGAGACTCATACACCTGCGGATACGGCACAGAAAGCAAAGACAAGAGCGACCCATTCCTCGCTGAGACCGAGAACTGCAACCTGACCTATGCAGCCATCGCGGCACGCTATTTCAATGCAGACTACAGCCTCGTGAGCCACTCGGGACAGGGTATCGCAAGAAACTACGACAACTTCAATCCCGGATACCATATGCCAGACCGCTTCGGACAGGCCTTCGACACAGACAAAGAGCAGAAATGGACACCACAGATGGGAGCATATACTCCTGATATGGTTGTCATCTACCTTGGAACAAATGACTTCTCGACAGGACAGCAACCTCACGAAGCGAGATTCAGGAAAAACTACATTTCACTGCTGAAGCAGGTAAAGGAGCATTACGGAGAGGATATCCCTGTACTTTGCATGGGATCGAATGCCAATCCTTACATTTATGACTATATCCGTAGCGCAGTGACCGCAAGTGACCTGAAGAACGTCTCATATATGACGATTTCAGTTTCTGCGCACAATTACGAAGATGACCTTGGAGCAAGCTGGCACCCGAACTATCAAGGACAGCTGAAGGTTGCATCCTGCATCATTCCTTACATCTCCACAATGACAGGCTGGAAGATGGAAGAAAAGATATATAGATAAAGACAGACCTGCCTGTGCAGGTCTATTTTTGGGGACATACTGCTCCCTAACAGTGTATATATTCAGATCGTTATCCAATCACAGAACCTAGTCTGAACATCGGAAGGTACATAGATATCAGAATCAGAGCTACAATCCCTCCTACGGATAGAACCATCATAGGCTCAATATAGGTAATGAGTTTCTTTATAGAGTAATCTAACTCATCCGTCAACATATCAGCTGATTTTGCGAACATTTGTCCCATTCTATGAGTTTCTTCGCCAACGCGAATCATGGTAACGATTCTAGTTGAGAACATGTCAGGATAACATAAGAGCGTCTGTGATAAAGATTTACCAATTCTTATCCCTAAAGCACAAGACTTTAGGGCTATCTTGTAATGATGATTTCCTAGAGATGATGCGACTATTTCAATACTATCTGTGATTGAGACT
>JAEIGA010003885.1_pt1 | contig 23218 bp, 25 predicted proteins | sample 9270691 | NCBI WGS metagenome assembly JAEIGA01 (sample SAMN17057246, study PRJNA624740) | gut metagenome | biome: biome; isolation source: fecal sample | host: Bos grunniens | place: China: Xizang | collected 2019 | reverse complement strand
TGCAGAGGTAATGTGCGATGCTACCGATGCGCTATAAATTGGATCACTCTCCTCAGACAACTTTTCATTCCATCTCAAGGTGTCAGCTGAGCTGATGTGCGATGCTACCGATGCGCTATAAATTGGATCACTCTCCTCCGACAATTTTTCGTTCCACCGCAAGGTGTCAGCTGAGCTGATGTGCGATGCTACCGATGCGCTATAAATTGGGTCTCTCTCCTCAGACAACTTCTCATTCCACCTCAAAGTATCTGCAGAGGTGATGTGCGATGCTACCGATTTATAAAATGAGGAATCTTGTTTAGGAAGATCATTTATAGTCAATAAATCCACATCGTCCTCTAACTCACTCAAGCGCGAAGGAATGAATGGTTTATCTTCAAGTTCATCGTAACTATAGGATGGTTTTTCCTCTCTATAAACCCATTCAGGCAAAGCCGATGGTGAGATATTTTCAGCATATAAAGCATAGGGAACACTCTGCATTGGGGAGCAAGATTCCAACTCATAAAATCCATCTTTATTCAAATCAAATTGGCATTGAATAAAATAAGTGCCATCCGACCAGTCAATCTCTGAAAAAGAAGATTCTTTCCCAATAGACAAAGACATTAACCCGTTTTTGTTAGTCGCCACTACATGTTGTTCTTGATAAACAACATTAGATGTATCCTCTAAAAGAATCGATATAGAAACTCCTAAAGATTTCTCTGTTATCAAATTACCACTCCCATCTCTGACTACAGCTTGATAACTTAAAGTTTTAGGTATTGCGGCAAAAAGACAGCACACACAAAAACAATTTAAGATGAAAAATGTAATAAATCTTCTCATTTCCATTTATTCTTTAATAATTTTTTTAAGCACTAAGATTTTATTACCCATATCAGAAACAACTTGCAATACATAAGTACCTGGAAGACAATCTTGCAAAGACAATACCATACCATTAACTAACCACCCCTCTTTAAATAATTTTCCATTCACATCAGTTAAAACATATCGATATTCACCTTCTAAAAAAAAAGAGACAACAACATTATCCTTTGTCGGATTGGGCATAACGGTGAAAGCTGAATTAGGCACTTTAGAATCTGACAAAACGATAGTTTCTTCAGCAATGCTTGCATAAGGTTGCTGCACGCCGGCAGAAACGATGACATCTAACGAAGAAAAAGAGAGATAATCTAATTGTCCAACAGAATATGAAACAAATCCTACACTCTGCTGAGCAATCTCTCCACCACAAGAATTAAATGAAACTTGTGAATACCCACTTAAAGACGTGAATAAAAAAAGAAATAGAAACAAATCTTTCAAAAAATGCTCATAATTTGCATTCATGAACTGAAACATTTTACTTTAAGGCTGTATCTAAACAATCTCAACCAGAATACTCAACACCAATCAGAATAAAATCCTCTCAAAAAAAAAATCAAATTACATTTTTAGAAATAGCCTTCAATTCGTTTAGCAATATAATTATTAATAGCGTTGCAAAGATAAAAAACAAAGATAAATATAGCAATATTATTACACAATATATTAAAAAGGAATGCCTAAAAAAAGACACTCCTCAATAATTTCTTCTTAATACAGCATCCTAAAACTGTACTTCTGGTGCTATTTCTGCTCCCTCCTCAGCCTCGTAATAATCATACATTTCAAATCCAAAAATCGAAGCAAAAAGATTGGTTGGAAATTTACGAACTGATGAATTAAAGGACTTACTCGCTTTATTGTAATCTTCTCGCGCCACCTCAATACGATTTTCAGTTCCCTCTAATTGAGCCTGCAATTCCAAAAATTGTTGATTAGCTTTCAAATCCGGATAATTTTCTGCCACAGCCAACAACCTACCTAATGCACTTGTAACTCCACTTTGAGCCTTTTGATACTCTGCAAATTGTTCCGGAGTAATATTACTAGGATCAATTGTTATAGATGTAGCTTTACTTCGTGCTTCCATTACCTCTTGCAAGGTTTCTCTTTCATGCTGAGCATATCCCTTTACCGTATTTACTAAATTAGGAATCAAATCAGCTCTTCTTTGATATTGAGCCTCTAAGTTACTCCACTTAAGCTTCACCTCTTCATCTTTATCCACTAAAGAATTATAAGTAGAAACTCCAAATATTACCAACAAAGCAACAGCTCCAATAATTGCGATTAATTTTTTACTCATATCTAAAATTTTTAATATTTATATCAAAAGTTCATTAAAATTTCCAACTACTTCCTCCTCCACCAAAACTTCCACCACCGAAACTTCCGCCTCTTGGGCCTCCGCCTAAACCTCCACGGAAACCTCCGCCTAAACCTCCAATTCCACCATAGCCCCCGGTGTGATAATCACTTCCTTTATAAAAAGTCTTTTTCCGAGATAACCGATGCTGACATGCTTCACATGCATATATGACTTCAGTCTCTCTAACACTTCGATTGTCTCTCAACAAATAACTTTGCACTTGCTTTAATTTATACTTTCCACAATTTGGGCATTTTTTATCTCTATAATATATCCAAATACTCAACACAATAAGGATCCCGAAAAATATCAAAATCGTCTTTAAAGACTCTTTGTCCGAAAAATTATCAACCTCAGGTTTCATTGTACCATCCAATCGATCCACTAAGGCTTGAACTCCCATCAATATAGCCTTATCATAATCACCATCTTTCAAGAATGGATCCATTTGAGTAACTTGAATCCGTCTACATATAGCATCAGGCAAAAAACCTTCCAAACCCCTCCCCGTCAAAATCTGAACACACCTGTCTGAAGTTGAAAGGGTTACAATTAATCCACTATTTTGATTCTTCCCTCCGACCCCAAATTTAGATCCTAACCGCAAAGAAAAAGTATAACAATCTCTAGACTGCAAAGAATCAACCACCACCACAACCATTTCAATACCCGTTGAATCCTCTAATCTTTTCAACATACCATCTAATACGGAAACTGTACCCGAAGATAAAATATGCTCTGGATTACAAACATACCTTGTTTCATCTAGAAGATGAACCATCTCTATATTCTCTTCACTATATTGTTTAGCAGATAACAAACAAGAGAAATGAATAAACATAGATAATAAGAACAAACGTAATAATATCATTTGATTCATAATCACAAAGATAACATGTGTGACTAGTCCTAAATAAGCATTACAAAATTAATACTTATTTTATTTTTTAGAACAAATTTAATACTTATTTTATTATTAGGACAAAATAATAATTTTTTAGTTACACACAATGGAGCCCACTCCATCGTGTGTTGCTTTTTTATGTTATAATTTTTCTTTTTGATTAATCATACATTTGTCCGAGAGTTAAACAACGCAAGAGTAATGAGGACGTTGTTCTTTATTAATTGCGAATTTCTAACCTCTTCCTTCTTTTGCCACTTTATTGTATAACGCTATATCAAGACTAGATAGTGATATCAATAAAAAAGGGAACAAGAAAATTTGTTCCCTTTTTATGTGCTTTAAACGTGGTTTGTATTATTCTTGCAAACCATCTGTTGTTGAAGCCGGAGCCTCATTTTGATACATATCCTTCAATTGAGAATCATAATTTTCTTGTTGACGTGGATAGAATGCTGCAGAAGCAATGCTTAAAACCACTACAACAGAAACCAAAATCCAAGTTGCTTTCTCAATAGTTTCAGTTGTTTTCTTTACTCCCATAATTTGATTTTGAGATTGAAAACTAGAAGCCAAACCTCCACCTTTAGAATTTTGAATTAAAACAACTCCAATCAAAAGGATAGAAGCAATAACAACAACAATTGTAATAAATGTATAAACCATATCTTTTTAATTTATTATAAATTCTCTGTTTTCTAATACTTTTTCAAAGAATTTGATTTGGTCTGCAAAGTAAATACTTTTTTCTGGATTTTTCAAACTCAAACGTCGAAATATTTCAATCGCCTTATCAAATTTTCTTTGTTTTATATAAATTCTCGCCAAAGTTTCTGTACAAAACTGAGTATTTTCACCCCTTTCCGGCTTCTCTACAACAACTTGCGGAGTTGTCTCTTTTATCGAAATTGTCATATCTTTGTCACGACTCTTTTCGATAAAACTATCTATTAAACTCTCTTGATTTTCTTTACCTCTCCGCTCTTGAGACTCTTTTTCATCTATACTAGGATTTTTTTCATTCTCTTTATTGGGCATTTTCTCTATTTCATCCAACAAATTAGCTGTGGTTGCCAACAAATTCCCTCGTTGTTGAACGTTCACAGATGAATCTTTTTCATTATTCCGACTCTGCATTATCAAGGAATCGGACTCACCGTCACTTGATAATTTACACATCAATTCATATAAATGACTGCGGTCTGTCACATAAACAGAGGTCTTTTTCAACTCTGAATCGTAACGAAAATCCTTTATATTTCGTAAAACTTTTAAATACAACAAGCGAAAAAGCGACGAATAAGGATACTCTGATACCAAATCCCTTAGATCTGCTACATGCTCCTTCCCCAATTTATGCGGAGATTCAACAAAATAAATCAACTCCTCTTTCGTCATAATTCTACCAATTTGCTACTGTTGCATTAAAAATCTGACTTATAATATCATCTATCAACTCTTCGTTAAGTTCTGCTTGAACTTGATCAATTGTATAGGTATTGGAAAATACTTGATAAGAAGAAAATGTCCTTTCAAAATCTTCTGTAGGATTTACTTTATTCACAAAAGAGATACTGACACTCATCTGCAATCTGGAATCCATTGCATTTCCATCTGAATTTACACCGGACGATATTACATTATACCCTGTAATAGCCCCTTTTATCTGCAAATCTCCATTAGATTCTACAAACTGTAAACTCGTCTTTTGAGAAAATTCGTCTCTCAATTGTTCTGTAAAATCCGAAGATAATGAAGCATATACAAGTGGCGCTCTATTGGGAATATCCGCAATAGAAATTGTCTTCACCTTTGTATAATCAATTGATGAGCCATTAAACTTATACGAAATTTTACACGAAGTAAAAATAAGTATAACCGCGCATAAAGTGACTAATGAAATCGTTTTTTTATTCCAAACCATATTCCTTTATTTTTCGATATAGAGTCCTTTCTGAAATTTTCAAATCTTGCGCTGCATATTTTCGCTTATTATTATGACGTTCCAAAGCCTTTTTTATCATCTCTTTCTCCACTTCTTCAAGTGAAAAATTTTCTTCTTGATACTCCTCTGTATCCTCTATATCTTGTTGTTTACTTATCTTTGAACTTTGTATATTTGCATAATTAGAAGATTGAGAAACAACAGCACCCCTACCCCCATTATACTCTTGATTATAAATATTACTTAACTCTCCACCCTCCGAAATATGAATTGCACTTAAATCTATATTCCCGCCTTGAATAATATCATGAACTAACTTTTTTAAGTCATTCATCTCTTTTTTCATATCAAACAAGACTTTATACAATATCTCTATTTCGCTTCCAAAATTCTTTCCGGAATTAACTTGTGACGATAATACTGGAAAGTGTATAGCTGAATTTTCCATAGGCAAATATCTCCCTAAAACTTCTGGCGTCACCTCTCTATTCGTCTCTAATACCGAAATTTGTTCTGTTACATTTTTCAACTGTCTGACATTTCCCGGCCAAGAATATCTTAACAACATTTGCTGTGCTTCTGCAGTCAAGGTTATTGCCGGCATCTTATATTTATCCGAAAAATCTCTAGCAAATTTTCTAAATAATAAATAGATATCCATCCCTCGCTCCCTCAACGACGGAACTTGAACTGGAACGGAATTCAAACGGTAATACAAATCTTCTCTAAACCGCCCCTCTGCAATTGCTCTTCCCATATCCATATTGGTGGCTGCAACAACCCTAACATCCGTCTTCAAAACTTTAGAAGATCCGACTTTCATAAACTCACCGGTCTCTAATACTCTCAACAAACGAACTTGAGTCGTTAAAGGCAACTCTCCCACTTCATCTAGAAATATTGTTCCCTTATCCGCTGCTTCAAAATATCCCTTTCGCTCTGAAATTGCTCCTGTAAACGAACCTTTTTCATGCCCGAATAATTCTGAATCGATTGTTCCCTCTGGAATAGCTCCACAGTTAACTGCTATGTAAGGATAGTGATTTCTCTTACTAAATTGATGAATAATTTGAGGAAAACGTTCCTTTCCAACCCCACTTTCACCGGTAATCAAAACAGACAAATCAGTCGCTGCAACCTGAACGGCCACATCTATAGCTCGATTTAAAACAGGATTGTCTCCTATAATCATAAATCGTTGCTTAACTGTTTGAATATCTATTTTTGACATATCTTCTAATTTTTCTATTTTGATAAATATATCGAATCGGCAAATTTATATAATAAAACATTACAACTCGAAATATTAGTTTTATTTTTCAAACAATTTATCAAAATTTAAATATTCAAAATTTCGACATTGTTTAAAAAAATTTTTTTACTGATTTTTGGAGATTTTGAAGTTATTTATTTTCATTAGGGACGAATTTTGTTTCCCTTTAAATATACTTCTAATCTATCCATCCCTATTTTTATGTTATCCAAAGAATTGGCATACGAAAAACGTACATATCCTTCTCCATTTTTCCCAAAATCAACTCCAGGAGTTATCCCTACATGCGCATTTTCTAAAACATCAAAAGCAAATTTATAGGAATCATTCGTAAATTTTTTGGCATTGCAAAAAATATAAAATGCACCTTGAGGTTCAACTTCTATCTCAAATCCCATATTATGCAATCTGCTTAACATATATCTACGTCTTTCATCGTAAATGGTTCTTCTCTCTGCCACCTCTTTCTCTGAATCTCGCATAGCTACAATTCCTGCTCGCTGAGCCACACTTGGAGCACAAATAAATAAATTTTGCTGCAATACCTGTAATTTTCTCATATACTCTTTTGGAGCAACCATAAAACCTAATCGCAAGCCCGTCATTGCATAACGTTTAGAAAAACCATTCAAGACAAAAACGTTGTCAGTAAATTCCAACGCAGACTTAGCTCGTCCTTCATAAACCAAACCATGATAAATCTCATCAGAGAGTAGAGGAATTCCTAACTTTGCCAACTCTTGATATACATTATCATCTACCAATATTCCTGTTGGATTCATTGGAGAATTAACAAATATTGCTCTTGTTTTAGGTGTAATTGCCTTTTTTATCTTGTCTATGGAATACTGAAATCCATCCTCAGCAGATAAATCAACACAGACCGGAGTTGCATTACAAGCCAATACAAAATTTTTGTAGCATGGATAACCGGGATCAGACAAAATCACTTCACTTCCAGGTTCACATAATACCATCAAAGCCATAAGTATTGCAGGAGAAGACCCTGATGTTACAATAATTTGCTCCGGATCAACTTCTACATTATATTCTCTCTTATAAAAATTTGAAATTTCTTCTCGCAAATCTTTGTCTCCCAACGAGTGCGTGTAATGTGTGCGTTTTTGTTGTAATGCAACCTCACACTCATCCCTGACCATATCGGACAAATCAAAATCCGGTTCTCCAACCTCTAAATGAATAATATCTACTCCTTTTTTTTCCAATTCTTGAGCTCTCTCCAACACATCCATTACAATAAAGGAGGTCATCTTTTCTACCAATGGGTTTATCCTTGCCATACTTTTTATTTTTCTATATCAATTTAATTCTGACATCCCGCTTATTTCCAATACGAAAAAACACTATTAAGCATTAATCCTATTAAAGCTATCTCTAAGATTGAAGCACAAAATTCGTAATTTTTCCTGACAACACAAACGAGTTTTTTTTATTTTTTCCAAATTTCGCAAAGTATAATTAAATTTGCACCAGAAATCAAGAAGGTCTTTAGACGTTGTTTTAGATTTTATTTCAAAAAATATCCAAATAAAATTTAAGCAATATAAAAATTAGAGGTTCTTCTTCCTAATATTTTACAAAATGGAAATAATACAGAAATATTTTCCGAAATTAACGGAAAAACAAATTAAACAATTTTCTGATTTGTATGATCTTTATTTCGATTGGAATAGTAAGATTAATGTAATTTCTAGAAAAGATATTGAAAATCTTTATGAACATCATGTCTTGCACTCATTGGCAATTGCAAAGGTTCTTACATTCAGAGACAACACCTCTATAATGGATGTTGGTACAGGAGGCGGATTCCCTGCTATACCTTTGGCTATTTTATTCCCTGAATGTCATTTTCATCTTGTGGATTCCATTGGTAAAAAAATTAAAGTCGCTAACAGTATTTCAGACTCAATCGGACTTAACAATACAACCTTTCAACATGCTCGTGTAGAAGAGGTTAAGACAAAATTCGACTTTATTGTGAGTCGTGCTGTAATGCCTTTGGCTGATTTGGTAAAACTTACACGGAAAAACGTTGATATAAAAAATCAAAAAAATGCGCTTCCAAACGGACTTATTTGTTTAAAAGGTGGAGAACTACAACATGAAATTTTACCTTTTAGGAAAGAGTCTTCTCTGTTTGATCTTAGCGATTTTTTTGAGGAGGAATTTTTCTTGACAAAAAAAGCTGTTTATGTATCATACTGAAAATAGAAATTATTAACTACAGATGTGAAATATGCAGATTAAATTATTTTCATTTAACCCTTTTCAAGTAAATAGTTACCTTCTTATCAACAATGATAATGAATGTATCATTATTGATGCCGGTTGCTATAATGAAAGCGAAAAGTCTATGCTTTCGAACTATCTGAAAGAAAATAAGTTGGCTTTAAAAAGAGTCTTAAATACACATCTCCATTTGGATCATATTTTTGGAAATAAATTTTTATATGAGTCCTATGGTTTAAGACCTGAAGCTCATCAGGCTGATGAATTTCTCATCAAGCGTTACCCTTTGATGGCTAGAAATTTTGGTATTGCAGCCAATGATACAATAGAACTTGGTAAATATTTGAGAAACGGAGATAAAATTGTTTTAGGAGATATCGAACTTACAACTCTACATACACCCGGTCATTCTCCCGGTGGTGTTTCATTTTACGCACCTAAAGATAATTGTTTATTTTCCGGTGATTCGCTTTTTATGGGTTCTATTGGCAGAACAGACTTGGAAGGTGGTGATTTTGACGACTTAAGAAAGAGTATTGAAGAACAACTCTTTACATTACCTGAAAATACAATAGTTTTTCCTGGTCACGGACCTAAAAGTTCAATTGGATTTGAAAAAAACTCTAATCCTTTTTTTTAATAATGGGTGAAATTTGCAAAATAAAAGATTTAGCAATTGGATATAACACAACAAACCCAACTATATCGAACATAAACCTATCGGTACAAAAAGGTGAATTAATTTCGATAATAGGTCCTAATGGGTCAGGAAAATCCACTTTGATAAAGACTCTGTGCGGACTTCAAAATCCTCTATCCGGAGATATTATACTTTTTGAAAAAACAATTCAAAAATACAAATCAAAAGAGTTATCGCATCAACTATCCTTTGTTCTATCTGATAAAATTGACTCAGGAAAACTTCGTGTTAATGAAATAATCTCTCTCGGAAAGTTTAATAACTCCAACTGGTGGGGAACATTAAACAATAAGGACAAAGAGTTTATATGCAATATTTTAGAAGTAATGAATTTAACTCATTTAAAAGAGCGTTTTTTCTATGAACTATCAGATGGAGAAAAACAACGGGTATTAATCGCAAAATCATTGGCACAAGATACCCCACTAATAATTCTAGATGAACCAACTTCTTTTTTAGATTTACCTAATCGAATTGAAATTTTTAACTACTTAAAAAATATTGCTTATAATGAAAATAAATCCATCATATTATCTACCCACGAATTAGATTTAGCATTAACCTTTTCTGACAAGGTATGGATAATAGACAACAAATCGCACATTCTAGAATGCACTCCAAACGATTCCCAGATATCCAACATTCTCCAAGAAAGTTTCAAACTCAAAAACTTTCTAATTTCAGATGGACGGATTATAATCAAAAACCCTATTTCATAAAGACGAAATAGACGGCTAAAATTAAGCAGGCGAAAGCTGCAATATGATTCCATTGCAACACTTCTCCCTTAAAAAATATTGTTACAATAATTGAAAATACAGAGATAGAGATCACCTCTTGAATCACCTTTAATTGAACCAAAGAAAAAGGACCTCCCATTATTTGCGAACCCAAACGATTAGCAGGAATCATAAACGAATATTCAAATAAAGCGACACCCCAACTACAGAGAATAATTAAAAATAAAGGCCAATCTGTTGAAATTTTCATCTCTTGTAACTTCAAATTTCCATACCAAGCAAATGTCATAAAAACATTTGAAACTATTAATAATAGAATTGTTAACCAAACTTTCATTTTATTTTACTTTTTTTTGCAAAAATACAAAAGATGCAGATATAAATGGTATCAAAAACAAGTTAAAATTTATTCCATACGTTTATTAGTCTCACACTAAACAACTTCCATAATTTTCGGTTTCTATTTGAAATACACCTGTAAACAACAATCAAATCACCATTTTACCTTTCCCAAACAATATCCATAAAACAATAGGAGCCCCAACCAAAGCCGTAACAGCATTAATAGGCAAAACATAACCATTATCCGGAAGTTGTGATAAAATATCACATAGTAACATTGTCAACATACCTAACAAAATTGTTGCCGGATAGATTATTGTATGTTTAGAACTATTAAAAAGCATTCGTGCAACATGAGGAACAACAATCCCGACAAAACCAATCGGTCCGACAAAAGCTGTTGTAACACCTGTTAAAATTGCCGTAAAGAAAATTAAAATAATTCGAATACTCCTAACAGAAACACCAAGACCTTTTGCATAAGATTCACCTAAGAGAAAGGCATCCAAAGATTTTACCCAACGCAAAAGCAATAATAGCACCAAAATAACAATAGGAGCAAAAAATTTCAATTGACTCATCGAAACCAATTCCAAACTTCCCAAAGTCCAATTTACAAAATGTTTAACCGATTCTGGATCACTCATATTTTGAAGAACCGCAACAATAGACGAGACCAAACTTCCTGTAATTACCCCAACCACCAAAAGAGTAACAGAATCTTTAACAGAAAAAGATGCGAAAAGAATTACAATCAACATCAACAAGGCTCCAAGCATTGCAAAAAATATGGATCCATAAACAGGAACAAAAGTTAAGGAAAATCCCATTGTAGATAAGATTAATATATATACTGCAACCCCTAAAGTTGCTCCTGAACTAATTCCTAGAATTGAAGGACCAGCCAATGGATTGCGAAATAACGTCTGCATTAATAGACCAGAAACCGATAATGCAACACCTGCTAATAAAGAAGTAAATGCTTTGGGTAACCTTATTTCATAAAAAATCGAAGAGTAAATGCTCTCTTTTGACCAAACTGAACTCAAAGGAATATTTACACTACCAACAGTGAGATCTACTAGAAAAAAAACGACTGTAATGAAAAAAATAAAAATAAATAAGTATCCGGAACGTATCATTTCTCTCCTCCTTTACACTTGTCAATATAAATAGTTTGGTAATTTGGTAATAACTGAGGATGCAGAACAGAAATAACATCTGCCAAAACAATATCAGGATGTGCAACTGCACTTTCAAAAAAATCAGAGATCCCTACCCCTTCACTATTTTTTGAACGTTTCAAAAAATGGTAAACCTGTTGTTTTTGAACCGATTTAAAAAACAATAATCGTTCGTCAATATTTTTCAATGAAGACTCACCAAAATTTAACCAATAATCTGCTTCTGAAAAATGGAGAACCAACCATTCCAAACCACAAGCTACAGTCCCAATCATTGTATCAGACAGAAGAAAATTTGCACCTGCATCTTCGTATAGTTCAGCCATAAAACCATCACCACCTGTTAAATACCAAGTTCCGGCATAACTACTACCGGCAAATACTGTAGGCTGAGAAAAAACTGAAGAGGTTACTCTGTTTTTAAGTTCAACATACTTATTTAGTGTTTCATTAAACAAAGAATCTGCCATGGGTAATTTATCAAACAACACACCCCATAATTTTATCCATTCAGCACGGGCCAAAGAAGAATTTTCTTTCCACTCCCATGAATACAAAATAGGAAAAGATATAGCTTGAGGAACATCTATCTCATCTGACAATAATAATAGTTCAGGAGAAACAGAAAGTAATCGTTCCCTATTTAACTGATAAGAACTGCCCAATGAAAGGATTTTTCCCTCGTCAATCGCCCTACAAATATCCTGAGAATAAATATACTCTTTACTACAAGTTGCTTTTATAGAAGAACTTACATCCAACAATTTAAGAAATTCAAAAACAGTACTCGTATTGGTAGCCAATCTAGAAATCGGAATATTGATTTTTATTCCATCAGAAGGGACATTTACCGAATCATTTCTTACTAAATAATATCGTCTATAGGGGCGATTTAAATTCTCTTCATGAAGATTAAGAATAAACCCATAATCAGTTTCAAAAATTGAAAACTTTTTAGCAAAATCGAGTTCAATTTCCGAAGCACACTCATTCAGCAAAATGCTTTCATTATCTTTTAAATTATTGTCTGAACCTATTGCACACGAAACAAACAATAGAAAACTTAAATGGAATATAAAAATATAACTTTTCATTCTGCAATGTTAAAAAAAACTTTTTAAAATTTCATAATAAGCAATAAAAAACATACTTTTGCGTTGTAAAAAAAAATATTTCACTATGGGTACAACAAAGACTAGAAATATATTAATTGATGTTGCAAGAGAGCTTTTTGCCAATCAAGGTGTTGAAAATACTACAATGGGGGATATTGCGATAGCGGCAAATAAAGGGAGAAGAACCGTTTATACCTATTTCAAAAGTAAAGAAGATATATACTATGCTGTAATTGAATCTGAGCTTTTTCAATTGGCACACAAGTTGCAATCTGAGATGCAAAAGAATCTTAATCCTGCAGAAAAACTCATCAATTATATGTATGCCCGTATGAAACTATTTTCTGAGACAGTAACAAGAAATGGGAATCTAAAGGCTAGTTTTTTTAGTAATATTCACGTTGTTGAGAAAAGTCGCCATAGACTTGATATCAAAGAAAAGAAAATGTTAGAAAATATCTTAATAGAGGGGAATGAACAGAAGTTATTCAATGTGAAAAATCCAAGATTAGCAGCAACTTTAATTCATTGTTCTTTAAAAGGATGGGAAGTTCCATTTATAAGAGGTGATTTTAAGGAATTAGGTTTTTCTAGTCCGGAGAGTAAGAAAAATTTTATCGCGTTCTTAATCAGCGGTTTAAAAGAAAATGACACTATGGAACTCTCTATTTAAATCGAATCTAATAAGTTTTTGTATAAAGAGTTGAAAAAACAATTCAAATAGAGTTTCATAGAGTTCTTTCAATAAGTAAATATAAAAAGAGAGTAAAAAAAACAGATGGGAAAACAAATTTAAATTTTCACCATCTGTTTTTTCTTTTTTCTGCCGAGCCTAAATGTCACAATTAAGATTATATCATTTATAAAAAAAAATAAACTAGAGCAAATTCAACAAATGAATAGTATGACAAGCAACAATACCGGCAGTTTCTGTTCGTAAACGACTGTTACCTAAAGTAATAGGTTGAAAACCATTTGATATTGCCAAACTAACTTCATCTTCACTAAAATCACCCTCCGGTCCAATTACAATTGTAACCTCATCACCCTTAACATAAAGCTCAGTTAAAGATTTTTTATCTTGCTCATAACAATGTGCAATAAAACAATTGTCCGACTGTTGCTTAGATTTAATAAATTTATCAAAAGAAATCATCTCATTTACAATAGGAAGAGTTGCTTTCTTAGATTGCTTCATTGCAGAGATCAATATCTTATTCAATCGTTCAGGCTTAATAACTTTTCGCTCCGAATAACGGCACAACAAAGGGGTAATCTCTGTAATTCCTATCTCTGTCGCTTTCTCAACAAACCATTCCATTCTATCCATATTCTTAGTTGGAGCTATGGCAATATGAATTCTATAAGGAAAAGCATTATAATTTTCTATTTTGTTTAAAATTCTAACTTCACACCTTTTATGATGAGGAAAAATTATCTCTGCTTCATAAAAATTACCCAATCCATCCACCAACTCAATCTTGTCTCCGCAATCCAAACGTAATACTCTGATTGCATGAGCAGATTCCTCTTCCGACAAAAAAGATGAATCATTAATATTAGGAGCATAAAAAATCATAAATGAGAGAATTTAGAAATTTGGTAATATAAACTAAAGGCAACTTATATAAATTATGATTCTAGCTTTTCATTTGAGATAAATATATTTCGAATGTTTTGAATTCATTTTATTTATCTTGCTTCTATTCATTCAGTTACGATAGCCACATCGCTCCTTTATGAATAAAAACAATCTAAATAAAATGCTTTTCAAATTCATCTCGACCTAATTTATAGAACTTACCTAAAATAAAGTGCTTAAGAACACTTTTCTATTAGTCTTTATAGACCGCTTTCTTTCCTGCCAACAAAGTGTTTTTCATTAAAGAGCAGATAGTCATTGGTCCTACACCACCCGGAACAGGAGTAATGTAACTACACTTTGAAGCCACATTTTCGAAATCAACATCACCTGTCAATTTAAAGCCGGTTTTTGTATCAGGAGCCGGAACACGAGTAGTACCAACATCAATAATAACAGCACCTTCCTTAACCATATCAGCTTTTAAAAACTTAGGAGACCCCATCGCAGCAATAATAATATCAGCTTGCAAAGTAATCTCTTTTAAATTTTTTGTACGACTATGGCAAATAGTAACAGTAGCATCTCCAGGATAAGCCTTTTGCATCATTAACGAAGTAACCGGTTTACCAACAATATTACTACGTCCAATAACAACACAATGCTTACCGGAAGTCTCTATTTCATAACGTTTCAACAACTCCATAATACCTGCAGGAGTGGCAGAAACAAACGAAGGTAATCCGATTGATGTTCTACCCACATTGATTGGATGAAAACCATCCACATCTTTTCTATAATCAATAGCCTCTATTACCTTTTGTTCTGAAATATGTTTCGGTAAAGGAAGCTGAACAATAAATCCATCCACATCATTATCTTTATTCAAAGCATCAATTTGAGCTAGCAAAGCCTCCTCAGTAACATCTGCTTCAAAACAAATTTTTGTAGATTTAAATCCTACTTGCTCACACGACTTAACCTTATGAGCAACATAAGTTTCACTACCACCATCATGGCCAACTATGATAACCGCCAAATGAGGAATTTTCCCCCCTGCAGCCTTTATCTCAGCAACTTCTGCAGCAATTTCTTGCTTAATTTGATCTGCTATTGCTTTTCCGTCTATTAACTTCATATCAATATATTATCTAAATCTTTTTCCAAATTTCATTTTTCCTGCCAACCCTTGATTCTGAGTAACCATTCTCATCATCTTACGAGTATCTTCAAACTGTTTTAACAAACGATTAACCTCTTGCAAATTGGTTCCACTACCCTTTGCAATACGCGCTCTTCTACTACCATCCAAAATAGCAGGATTAGATCGTTCTTCAGGGGTCATTGAATATATTATGGCCTCAATACTTTTAAACGCATTATCATCAATATCAATATCCTTCATAGCCTTACCAACACCAGGAATCATCGAAGCCAAATCCTTCAAATTACCCATCTTCTTGATTTGGTTAATTTGCCCCAAGAAATCATTGAAATCGAACTGATTCTTAACAATTTTCTTCTGCAATTTTCTCGCCTCTTCCTCATCAAATTGCTCTTGAGCTCTCTCTACCAACGAGACAATATCACCCATTCCTAAGATTCGATCGGCCATACGTTCCGGATGGAAAACATCTATAGCTTCCATCTTCTCACCAGTTCCTACAAACTTAATTGGTTTATCAACAACCGAACGAATAGACAATGCAGCTCCACCACGAGTATCACCATCTAACTTAGTTAAAACAACACCATCAAAATCTAATCTATCATTAAACTCTTTCGCTGTATTAACAGCATCCTGACCCGTCATTGAATCAACAACAAAAAGAATTTCTTGCGGTTTGATAGCCTCTTTAATAGAAGCAATCTCAACCATCATTTGCTCATCTACAGCCAAACGTCCTGCGGTATCTATAATTACCACATCGTTTCCATTGGCTTTTGCTTGCGCTATCGCCTCTTGAGCAATAGAAACCGGATCTTTACTAGTTTCATTTGAATAAACATCAACACCTATTTGAGCTGCTAAAACCTTTAATTGCTCAATAGCAGCCGGACGATATACGTCACATGCTACCAATAATGGTTTCTTTCGTTTTTTAGTCTTCAACATATTGGCCAACTTCCCGGAAAAAGTAGTCTTTCCGGAACCTTGTAACCCAGACATTAAAATAACAGCCGGACGTCCATCTAGATTAATATCTACACTGGTTCCTCCCATTAACAGAGCCAACTCATCATGTACAATTTTAACCATTAATTGACTCGGTTTTACGGCTGTCAAAACATTTTGACCTAATGCTTTTTCTTTTACTTTATCCGTAAAAACTTTTGCTACTTTATAGTTCACGTCGGCATCCAACAATGCTTTACGAACATCTTTCAACGTTTCTGCAACATTGATCTCTGTGATTTTTCCTTCACCTTTTAAAATCTTAAACGAGCGTTCTAACCTTTCGCCTAAATTTTCAAACATAAGTATTTTTATTTATTAATTTTTATTTCATTTAAATCATAACGAAGAAATTCTTTTATCCAATTTTCTCTATTCCTTTCAACTAATTTAAGAAACTTAGATAATTCTTCCTTGTAAACTCTGCGCTTAATCTGCATCATCAAAACCCTATCACCCAACTTCTTGAATCGGCAGTAATTCCACTCAACTACAAAAGGTCGTCCTCCTTGCACATTGCTTTGTACATACTCAACATGACTCTCGCCAATAGAATCTAACTCAACTTGATTAAAACTATGTACTATATTCTCCTCTTTTTGGTAAGCCAACTTGACCAAAAGTTTATTAATCTCCTCTTCAATACCCTTTCCCGGAGTCGCACACTCCATCACCAATTTACTGCTAAATTTAGACATCGATTCGCCACCCACACAAAACTCCTCAAATATTCGCCCATCACTCTTCCGTGCAGACCAACATAAAGTATACTCTTTGTCATGCAACAAAATAGTGGAACATCCCAAATAATTCTCCTGCGCCAACAAAGCAAAAAACGAAGAGAATTGTATAACGAAAAAGCAAAGAAAATGTCTCATATTCAAAACCTTTTAAAACAACATCAAAACTTTTTCATTCAACGTCTTATTATATCTAAAATCACAATATCAACACTAAGCTTGATGTACATGAACATCCATTTGCGGATAAGGAATATTCAAACCTTGTTTAGAGAATTCTTTATACACAGACTCATTCATGGCAAAATATACACCCCAATAATTGGAAGCCTCAACCCATACTCTAACCACAATATCAACAGAACTACTATTTAAAGTCTTTAATGCAATAAATGGTTCTGCCACATCTCCTCCTTTCAAAATCCGAGTATCTGCATTGATTAATTCCATCAAAACTGTTTTGGCTTTATCGTAATCATCTCCGTATCCAATGGAAAATTCAAAATCAACTCTCCTATACTTTTCTTTTGAATAATTTGTAATTATTCCTGTTGAAATTCCTCCATTAGGAACGATAATAACTTTATTGTCTGTTGTTGTTATCAACGTATTAAATATTTGAATTTCTTTTACAGTTCCTACCACACCTTGCGCTTCTAAAAAATCACCCACACTATATGGCTTAAACAACATAATCATAACACCTCCTGCAAAATTTTGCAATGTTCCGCTTAAGGCCATACCGATAGCAACTCCGGCTGATGCAAACAATGCTACAAACGATGAGGTTTCAATACCTAAAATTCCTATAACGATAATTATCATTAAGAAATTTAAAGTAATGCTTACCAAACTATTCAAAAACGAAGCCAAAGAAACATCTGTATTTTTCTTTTCCATGGCATTTTTCAAAATAGTATTTAGTTTCTTAATAATCCACTTAAGTATAAAAAATACAATAACAGCTAAGACTACTCGAGAGGTAAAACTAAACAACATATCAACTCCCGTATCTATGATTGTATGAACAACCTGCTCATAATCTCCATTTTGAATAGCCTCTTTATCTATCATTGAGGTCAAGACAGAAACTGAATCTGTTTGCAAAGAATCTAATTCATCCATACTTCAAAAAAATATAATTAATTCAATAATAATTAAACAAGTCACAAATTTAAATAAAAGTTGGCATATAAACAGAAAAAAAAACAGATAAACCTTTTATTGTATAAGTTAAACAATAAAAAAAACAAAGAATCTGTACTTATTATCAAAGAATATTGTTAATTTCGCATTAATAAATAAAAATGATTTTTATGGATTTTTTGTCGATTTCAGGATTTAACACCTTTCTCGTTGTTATGTGCATCATTGCAGCGATTGTGTTTATAGCTCTATATTTTGTAGATGCAGGTTACGGAATTATGTACAACAAAAAATGGGGTCCATCCGTTAATAATAGAACCGGATGGATTTTAATGGAAGCACCCGTTTTTATTGTTATGTTGTTATGTTGGTGGTTCTCTGACAGAAAATTTGAAATTACCCCATTAATTTTCTTTTTATTGTTTCAGACTCACTATTTTCAACGCTCTTTTATATTCCCATTCTTATTTAAATCAAAGAGCAGAATGCCCCTTTCTATAATGATGATGGGGGTAATATTCAACACTCTAAATGGATTAATACAAGGAGGATGGATTTTTTATCTATCCCCTGAAAATCAATATTCTATCGATTGGTTAAGTACTCCACAATTCATTATTGGAACTATACTATTCTTTATAGGAATGTTTATTAACATCCAATCGGATTACATTGTTCGCCACCTTCGAAAACCAGGTGACACCAATCATTATCTACCCAAAGGAGGCATGTTTAACTACGTGACCTCTGCTAATTATTTTGGAGAATTGGTAGAATGGATTGGATTTGCCATTTTAACATGGTCTTGGGCAGGTGCTGTATTTGCAATTTGGACGTTTGCCAATTTAGTACCACGCGCTAATACTATATATAAAAAATATCAAAAAATGTTCCCTGAAATGGAACATCTAAATTTAAAACGTGTAATACCATTTATTTACTAATATTATGAGCACATTATTTACCCCAGGTAAAATAGGTCCGATTACATTAAGAAATCGAACAATTCGTTCTGCTGCATTTGAAGGTATGTGTCCGGGGAATGCACCATCTGAACAATTATTAAAATACCACCAATCAGTTGCCGCCGGAGGAATTGGAATGACAACAATTGCCTATTCGGCTGTTCAACAAAGTGGTCTTTCATTTCCTCGTCAACTTTGGCTTAAGAAAGAGAATATTGAGGGACTAAGAAAAGTAACTGATGCGATTCACAAAGAAGGTGCAGCTGCTTCCATTCAAATTGGACACTGTGGAAATATGTCTCATAGGAATATTTGTGGATGTACACCTATCTCTGCTTCTACAGGATTTAATCTTTACTCTCCTACCTTTGTGAGAGGAATGAGAAAAGATGAAATTGAGGAGACTGCAAAATCATTTGGAGAAGGTGTAAATTTAGCTAGAGAAGCAGGATTTGATGCTATCGAACTACATGCCGGTCATGGTTACTTAATCAGCCAATTTTTATCTCCATCTACTAATCACAGAAAAGATGAATTCGGTGGTTCTTTGCAAAATAGGATGAGATTCATGGAAATGTCTATGGATCATGTAATGAAAGCTGCCAAAAATGACATCGGGGTATTGGTTAAAATGAATATGAGAGATTGTTGTCGCAATGGTATGGAATTGGATGAAAGTATTGAAGTTGGGAAAACATTAGAGAAATGTGGTGCTCATGCATTGGTACTTAGTAGTGGATTTGTCAGTAGTGCACCAATGGACGTTATGCGCGGTGCCATGCCATTCAAAACAATGACTCACTATATGGAAGGTTGGATGATGCCTCTATTAGTAAAATTAGGCGGACGTTTTATGGTTCCTACAAGACCATTTAAAGAGGCTTATTTCTTAGAAGATGCGCTAAAATTCAGGGAGGCTTTAAATATGCCTCTTTGCTACATAGGAGGTTTAATATCTAGAGAAAAAATCGATGAGGTTTTAGATAAAGGATTTGAGTTTGTCGCTATGGCAAGAGCCTTGGTAAATGAACCCGGATTCGTAAATCGAATGATGGCTGATGAAAAGGCAAGATCAGCTTGTGACCACTCCAATTATTGTATTGGACGTATGTACACAATTGATATGGCATGTCACAAATGTTTGTTGGCGCAAGGAGAAAAGATTCCTCAAAGTCTTTTAGACGAATTAGAAAAAAACAAACGCAAAGGTTATTAAAAACAAATTTGAAGTTGTTTAAACAATTTATTATATACAGATCCAAATAGTAAGTTTAGGTATCTTTAAAGTCGTTTTGATCTGTTTTTATTCATCTTTTTTGGTAATAGACCTTTATTAATTGCAAAAGAGTGAATATAAACAAATTCAAAAACACCTTTCAAATATGCACGAAATAAAATTTAAACAACTTCTTAATTTATGAAAGTGTATTCTATAAATCAGGTTGGATATATTTACTTCACAGCCTAAACGAAACAGATTTATAGGTGATGTCTAAATTTTAGAGAACTTCTTATAATGGCAAAAGCAATTGTTACAGGAGCATCCGGAGATATGGGGAAAGTAATTGCCCTTGAATTGGCACAAAAGGGATATGATGTAGTTATGGCTTGTCGAAATATCGGTAAAGCAACACCTATTAGAGATGAAATTATTGCTAAATCAGGCAACTCCAACATTGATATAAAAATGTTGGATCTTTGTTCCTTAACCTCTGTTAAAAATTTTGCACAAGAGGTTATCAAAGAGGGTGACATTGCAATACTGATCAATAATGCCGGGATATTATGTCATGAATATCAAATCACAAAAGATGGTTTTGAAATGAATATAGGAGTTAATTACTTAGCTCCTATACTTCTATGCCAATTACTTTTGCCAAACATGAACAAAGGAGGAAGGATTGTAAACGTAGTTTCTTGCACCACTCAAATAGGAAAAATCAACGAAGATATTTTTCATCCCCAAAGTTCTTTTCAACGATTCCCATTTTATTCCAATTCCAAATTAGCCTTGTTGTTAGGAACAGTCGAATTATCATCAAAAGCAAAGGAATTAGGCATAACAATCAATGCAGCAGATCCCGGAATCGTCAGTACAGGAATGATTACAATGGGAAAATGGTTTGACCCGATTGCCGATGTAATTTTCCGTCCATTTATTCGCACTCCAGAAGAGGGAGCAGCAACAGCCTTACACGTTGCATTAACAGACGATGGAATAATGAAAAACGGAGCGTTGTTTGCGTCTTCAAAAGAAAAATCCATTCCCGAGCGCATACTACGTTGCAAAAATCGAGAATGGTTAAAAGATGAAACCAAAAAAATCCTTGACAGATATTAAGGTAAGTTCTTTAAATTCGCTGTTTTAAATAGAAAAATAGAATCTTTCGGTGATTAAAATTTGGTACATTTTTTATAGAACCTCTCTTAAGAAATATTCATAAAATCACCTCGACATAATTTTAGGCATTCTATAAATTCATTTCGTAGAATTTTTGAATTTATTTCGGTGACCGACTGACAAACAGCAAGTTGCCGAAACAAATCAAAAAGTACTGAAAAGTTTACCTCCTTGATTTATACTTTATTAATTATAAATTGTGAACTTATAGAACCAACCCTAAGATCTTCTTAAGCAAACTACATTACAAATTCTACATTATCAATCCAAAGACAATCACCAATTGCGCCAACGTATGCGCCACCAAATCCTGCAGAAAATCTGATAATGATATGAGTTGGTTCGTCATTTTCATCACCCCATCCCACCTCATCAATAGGAACATTATTACCTTTCTTATTCAAACCATAAAGAGGATATCCCTCGTAATTCAAAGACATATAATCTTTAAAATAAGGTTTATTGGATATATCTCCATAATTTAATTTCAACTCGTAACCATTTACCCAATCAGTACTTTTATCAATTCTTATGTAAGCAGTTGCAATTCTCTTACTTTTTAATTTTCCATCCTCTTCCCAACGTTTTTGCAAAAATACACAAACCTCAGCATTGTTAGCTCCTTCAACATCATCTTTATTCAAAGCTGAAGCTTTTATTCGCTTACCTCCGGTCTTTGCTTTATAGTCAAACTTCAATGCTTTAATTTTATGCGTAAAAGGAACTCCTTGAACCATCTTGGCCATTGGCGAATTAATGTTTCGTATAGGTTCTAATAAATGACCCACAAAAAGACTTCCGGTAGCCAAAGCTGTAATATGAATAAATCCAAAAACATAAACTTCCTCCAAGCGAGTTTCCAAACGAGCACAATAACCATTTCCTCTTTTTTCAGGAAAAACAGTACTACTCACTTTGCTAATACCCATTACATTTGCGTAAATACTAGAGTTTTCCCATGGAGAATCTCCTTGTTTCCAAGCAGCTGCTTCCGTTGTAACACAAGGCTTACCAACTTCATACAAAGTTTTTACTTCTCCACCAATGATACGACTCTCTTTTATATTTCTCTGCACCCAACTATCCATATCCATATAAGGTAAAGAAACTTGAGCAAAAGAAAACACTGCTATATGTAGCAGTAAAATAGTATTTACAAACTTTCTCATAATAATGATAGTCTAACTACTTTATCAAAATAGTAATAACAAAACTCTGCAAATATACTAATTATAATTGAAATATGGTGAGTTCCATAAATCCATTTCCGGAATTTTTGATTTAATCTCGAGTAACCTCCGATCGAAAGAAGAAGTTGCATAAACAAGATAATCAATTAACAAACAATAAATTATAAAAACTATTCAAAGCAAACTGAAAAGTTTATCATCCCGCAATTCTCACCCTTCTGATTTTAAACAATCAATTTATAAAACTCTCCATAAACTTCTATTCTGAAAGCACCCAATCTGCAAAAGAGTCTTTAATGGGTATATTTTGTTTGATA